>ERZ869925.210-NODE-210-length-41103-cov-18.641810_pt1 | contig 41103 bp, 49 predicted proteins | sample MGYA00579311_ERZ869925 | MGnify/ENA primary metagenome ERZ869925 (study PRJEB32216, sample SAMN09231817) | wastewater metagenome | place: USA: Maryland | collected 2016-07-30 | study: EMG produced TPA metagenomics assembly of the PRJNA472060 data set (Reclaimed...
CTCCGCCAGATTGTACAATGTCAAGCTTTGCTTCTGGTGCTGTCGAACCAATACCGACGTTGCCAGAACCTAAAATGGTCATTTTCGGAGATGCGGTGTCTCCAATTTGCACAGCTTTACCTGATGGAGCAACGATACTGAACGCGTCTACCAAGCCGCTCGCTCCGAAAAGTCCTCCTGCCGAAGCTCCGTTTTGACCGACGAATCCATCACCGCCGTTAGCCGTGAAACGCAAATAGGCGGGATTCGATCCCGTCGTTGCGACGATCTTTATGTTCGATCCTGTAGATGTAAAAGTCGCGTTTCCTCTAAAAGTGGTGTCTCCGTTGACATCGAGAAGCGTAGAGGGCGAGAGGGTTCCAATTCCTGTTTTTCCTCCGCCATCAACCAAGAAATGCGTCGCTGTCGACGAGCCAATCACAAATTCGGGTCCTCCCCATACTGCCGTTGGATTGACGGATAGGAATCCCCACGGGGTGCTTGAACCAATGCCTGCCCCTGACCTTCCTCCAGACGCCGCATATGCCCTTATCACGTCGATGCCTCCTGCACGAATGTCGGTCGAGATGTTCGATGCCTCGTTTCCGAAATTGACGCTGTTGTCATTCGAAGACATCGAGATAACAGCCCTCGTCGTACCATCTGTGAACTCCGCAAATGTTTGATTCGAAATGAAAGGATTTCTCATCAAGATCGTACCGTTGTTCTGCACGATGAATTGAGAAGTGCCCATCGATGCGGAAGTCGATGCTATTGCAAACAGAGACGCTCCGCTCGCATCGCCAGAAACGCTAGACACAGAAAGCTTTGCAAAGGGCGAAGTCGTTCCTATGCCTGTTTTGTGGGTCGTACAGTTCACGACGAGCGTCGGGCTGTCGGCCGAGAAGCTCGTGCCCGAGCACGTTCCCGTTGAAAAGATCGGCGTTTCGATGTATCCCGCCTTCAATCCTCCGAGGATGTTGACGCTACCCTGGAATGTCGAAGTGGCCGTCGTGGTCGTCGCCGTTATGAGAAGCGGACGTCCGAATATTCTCTGTGTTATCGCCTGGATAGGAGATGACGTCGAGACAAACATCTCTTGTGGCCGGATATTGCTATCGCCCAAAAGAAGGGGCGAATCAGAGACATGCTCTACAGGAGCGTTCGACGGGGAATATGTAAAATCGAAAAAGGCGAATGCCGAAACAGGGCAAGTAGCAATAGCAAGGGCGATCAAAAATTTCTTCATGGACACATTATAGAATTATGCCGCAGTAATATAACGCGCTAGTCCTTGAATCCTTCCGACTTGGCGATAGCGCGGGCGAGACGATCCATCGGAATATCCTTCACGAGCGTCTTGCCGTTGATGATGCTTCCGTTCGGTCCCTTGATGTCGAACAGCTCGTCCGAGATGTTGTAGAGGATATCGTGGAGGTTGTTGCCGTCCGATTCTGGCGATCGGGTATTGATGAGATCGCGGAGCGTCATCTCTGGCTTTCGGCCGAGTTTTGCGGAGATGTCCCTCGACATCGCTTTATATCCCGCTTCTGGCGTCTCGAAGACGGCCCAGTAGGTACCGTCTGGCCTCTTATCGCCCTGTTTTGCCCCTTCCTGGCCCATGAATATGAGGTTGCCAGGGTTATTGTTCTTCTTTGAGATATCGCCCTTTGGCTCCTCTTTTGGAGCCTCCGCCTTGGCTTCTTCGACAGGCTTCTCATACGTCATCTTCGAAGGCTTGGAGAGAGCGACGGCGGCCGCGCCCGCTCCTGCCGTGCCGAAAATTGCGTTCAGAGATGCCATGCCCTTACTTGCGCCATTCTTGTTTGGCGGTACAATAGGTTTAATGTCTGTCTTATTGGCGATCGTAGTCTTGCTCTGGTTGGCATTCAGATTGCCACGCTTGTTCTCGTAGACCTGCGGAGCGCCTTCTGCCGTCGGCAGATTAGGGTCCTCTTTCTTGAATTTTGATTTCGGCGTCGGTCCTGCATCGATCACAGGAAGCTCTGAATCCGGGACGAGCTTCTCGACTGGCTTCTTCTCTGTGACATTGCCGAGGCCTTTCTTCATGAATACTTTCGGCGCGCCTTCTGCGGTCGGGAGCTTTTCTTTCGACATTCCTGCTTTGACCTTGGACACAGGAGATGGACCTGCATCTATCATAGGGAGCTCGTTCGTGAATAGGCTCGGGAGCGAATTGACCTTGAGCTTTTTCTTGTTGCCTGCTTCGACTGCCTTGTCGAGGATGGATGATCGCGGAGCCACCTTTCCAGTGACGCCTCCGAGCGTCCCTTTGAGGATGTTGCCTTTGATCCTTCCGCCGAGCTCTCCGCCGATGATCGTTCCGAGAGCGGAGCCGACAGGGCCTCCGACTGCGTTGCCGGCGATTCCGCCGACGATGTTTCCTGAAATCTGGGCGAAGTATTTGCCGAGCTTTCCGCCCTTGACCTTCTTGCCGTCGAGGCTCTCGAGGAGCTCGATGTCCTTGAGGTATTTAGAGAGCTCGCCGTTTATGTCTTTTATGCCGTACATCTTGCCGTCCGATCCCTTGATCTGGAACTTGCTATTGTCCTCAACAAGGACCTTGTATGCGTTGGCGACCGCCTTGCGCTCTGACTTCACAAAAGGCTCGGTCATGTAGTTGATGCCGTTCGTCGTGCTGATCTTCGCGTCATGTATCGCAGCGAGGGGAATCTTTCCGTCTGGGCTGGCGCGAAGCATGAGGCCTTCGATTTCTCCGTCGATGCCTGCGAGCGCGTTCTTGAGAGCCTTGCCCTCAAGGCCGCTGTTCATTATGTTCGATTCGAGCTTTTGTCTGATCTGGTCGACGCTTATGGTAGCGCCCTCGTTCTCAAGGTTCTTTCGTACGACGCCTTCCGCGCCGTCGAGCGTCATCGCCTTGTATTGGTCGACAGCTCCGCCCTTCTGCTTGGTACGAATCGTGCCCTCCTGATCGATCGAGTTCGCAAGCACATCCGTTGAGGCGACGCGCTTCCTCGATTCCGCCCCCTGATCCTTCGAGAAGGACATGTTCTTCCTGGTTTTCGCGTAATTATTCTCAATATTCAAAATCTCCTCTTCGCGCTTGGCGATGGTCTTCGCGATCTGCACTTCCTTGCTAAGGGCATTCTTTCCACTCTGTGCCGCGGCCGAGAGGGTAGGCAAGCCTGCGCCGATTATCGTGCCGAGGCCAGGAATGAGCGCGCCCATGCCATCGCGGTCTTCTCCGCGTCCGCCCTGCATGCCCTGCGTCACGTCGTAGGCGTAGCCGAGGCCTGCACCTTTCGCGACGCTCTTCGCCCCCTCTTTCGAGAAGAGGCTGACAGGTTTTTTTGCTATTTCCTTTACGCCCTCGACGACGGTCGGCAAAGCGCCCTTCGCTTTCGAGAAGAGTTCTCCGCTTCTCATCGTGGAAGCGGCCTTTCCGTACGTTCCCGCGCTCAATACGTCGAGGGCGGTTCCCGCGAGCTGTCCGACTGCCTTTGCGGTCGATGGGAGAGCCGCTCTTTCGTCTCCGAGCTCCTTATTGTTTGCGTCGATGAGGTCCTGATTGCTGTTATAGGCGCGTTTGAATCTCGTGACGTCCTCGCCTGCCGCTTCCTTTTCCTTTATCTTTCTGCGGAGAGCGATGTTCTGGTCGATGAGATCGTCATTGAATTTCAAAAGCTGATCGCGATTCGAGAAGAACGTCGCGCCCATCGTCTTGCCAAGGCCGACTTCGGAAGGGGCGATATTCTCCACGAGAGCTTTGCCGAAGTTTCCCATGAAACCGGTGAACGAATTGGCTTTCTTTGCCTCTGCGGCCGCCTGGTCCGCCTCTGCCTGGTAGCGAGCCTTCTTAGCCTCTCTCGTTTCTTGAACTACAGGAACTTCGTATCGGAAAGCGGGAGCGGCCGTAGGGTTTGCAGGCGCGATTCCGAGACGCTGCGCCTTCTGGGCGAGCGTCTCTGTGGCTCCCGACAATGCGGGCATTTCCGATGCCATAGCCGTCGGAGCAGGCGTGGCCTGCGCCGGCGCCGCGCCTGGTTTGATCCCTAGCCTTTGCGCTTTTTGAAGCAGTGTTTCTTCCATGTCGATTTTTTATTGGCCCTTCTCTATCTCCGCGATCTGCTCGTCCGTGTATCCCATGCTCCTAAGCTCCGCTCTCTGCGTTTCGAGGTTCGCGCTATTCGAAGGCGTTCCATTGAGCCTGTCGATTACGCCTTGAAGCGTCTTTTTGAACTCTTCTTCCGACTGCGAGAGCGAGAGTTTCGTCACAGCCTGTGAAAGGAGGGCTCGCTCCGCATCAGATACCGCGCCCTGCCCCTTCAAGTATTTCACGCCTTCAAGGGCGAGCTGTGACTTGAGGGAATCGAACGTGTTGATGAAGTCCTGCTTGTCCGTGCCTGGGAACGTGAGCCACGATCCGCCTCCGAGGAAGCGCGATCCGCCGACGGCGCTCGTGCCCTTCCTGTCTTCGAGCTTCTTCAAAAGGTCCTGCGCGGTCTGCTTTGCGGAAAGGCCGAGCTCCGTTACGGTAGGCTTGCCGTTGAGGTCGTTTCCGTTCGCCTCGAGGGCGACCGTCACGGCGTTTCTCATCGCCCTGTCTGCCGCAGGGATGTCGGTGATCTTCGCCGATCCGTCCCATATCCTCTGCGCCCATGCGTCCACGACTGGATTGGCTCCCTTGACGTACGTTCCAGTGCCGACGCCTCCGCCCGTTCCCGATCCGCCTCCGACTTTCTTGAGCTTCGAAGGGTCTCCGTCCCAGTTGTCCGGGATAGCGACGAGCACCTCGTTGCCTGCGGCATCTTTTATCTTCTCGAATTTCGAGTAGTTCTCTGGCAGGCCTCCTGGCAGGTCGATGTTCTCTGCGATGATCGCGCCAGTGAGGGGATTCTTGTACATCTGAACGTAGTGGTTGCCGACGCGGATAGGCGTGCCGACGATGTCGTTCTTCGGCCTGTTGATGACGAACATCGCCTTGAGCTGCTTCTCGTCTCCGACAGACTTCACGAGGCCCTGATATGTCGCAGGGTCCTCTCTCCTGATAGCGTCGAGGTCGAAGCCTGCGCCTGCGAGTATCTTCACGTTCTCGACGGCCTTCGCCCTCTTCGCCTCTGCGCGAGCAATCGTGTCTTTCGCGTTGGTCTTGGCGTCTTGGAGAAGGTTGCGAGCCTCCTCTCGAGCGTCTTTTTGAATGTTCGTGTAGATTTCCGAGAGCTTCGTCTGCTTCTCTGCAAGAATGGATTCATTCGCTCTCGCGTTCTTTTCTGACGTGGCGATAGCACGGCCTCCTGCCTCTGTAGAGCCTGCGAGGCCCCTAAGCACAGACTGTGCATTAGTCTCGGCCGAGCGCTGTTTGTTTATCTCTTCCTGGTCCTTGAGCCTCGATTGATAGTATGTGTCGAGCGATCCGATGAGGCCTTTTGCCTGTTCGGTCCTTTCGTTTATGATTTCCTGCTCGGTCTTCACCTTTGTCGGCTGTCCATTGAGGAACGCCTCGGCATCTTTCTCTTCCTGGCTTCGGTAATCGACGCCGTCTTCAACTCCGCTTCCCGACGTGTTCGCCTTGGCGAGAGAGTTCTGTCCAAATCCACTCGAGAGGAGAGGGCGATTCGGCGCGGGCGTGGAAGCAGCCAAAGACTGCGACGAGCCTCCGCCTCCTGTCCCTGCGAAATAGAAAGGCTGCGATCGGAGAAACGCGGCGTATTGCTCCGTCGTCTCATTAGGAAGCTTTGCTCGAGGAGACTGATATGTTGAATTAAAAGTGACGTCTCTTTCGTCTGACGCCACCTCTCCGACAGTGCGTCCCGCGTTTGGTCCTGCACCGATGACTTCGTTAAGGTCTTGCGCAGGCGACGATGACGAGCCGCCTCCCGAAGACAGGTTCGCGATGTCGCTCGCTTCGTATCTCAAATTGGTGCCTGGAATGATGTCGCCGACTTTCGGTCCGGCAGGAGCGGGGATTGCAGGGGTCTCTATGATCGGACGGTTAGGCGAAGAACCTCCTCCGCTAGAAGACGATGAGGAGTTGCTCGACGATCCCGCGGCAACGCCCGCCGCGTTCTGCTGCCTTCGCGCGATTCGAGCTGCCGCCTGCTGCTGTCCGATTGTAAGTGCCATATTATTGTTTAAAAATCTCCGAACATCCCGAAGTTAAATAAAGTTGGGGTGTATGTGAGTTTGACCTGACCGTCCGCGCCCGCTCCTGCGGTAGCCGAACCGCTCGGAGCCACGTTTCCGCGTCCGCCTCCTCCTCCGCCGAGGGTCGAACCGCTCGCCGCGCTAACGCTCGTATTCGTCGATAGAGAGCTGTTTCCTCCCGTTCCTCCGTCTGGCGAACCGCCCGCTGCACCCGATGATGCGACGTTGTTTCCGCCCTGTCCCGAAGAAGAACCGTCTCCGGCCGATCCTGCTCCTCCACCTCCGCCCGAAGCTCCCGTCGCAGTGCTCGTTACATCGCCTGCGTTTCCTCCGCTGTATTTGACGTCTCCGACACCGTTTGACGCCTGACCGCCCGCAGGCGATCCGAGCGAACCGCCCGCGTTGCTGAAACCTCCCCCGCTACCTCCTTCGGCATATACCGTGCCCGTTGTGCTAAACCATGAAGCCCCTCCTGCCGTTCCGTTTCCAGATGCCACAGGACCGCCAGGGCCTCCTGTACCGACCGTGACGGTATAGCTTACGCCAGGGGTGACGGTAATGGTCTTTTTCGAGTACGCTCCGCCTCCGCCTCCCGCTCCTCGGTTCGCTCCTTTTCCGCCTCCGCCTCCGGCTCCCCATACCTCAACCTGGACGCTCGTAACACCTGCGGGAGCGACCCAGTTTGTTGATGAGTTGAAAGTCTGAACTGTCGGCGCGGCAAAAGCCACCGACGGAAGCAGGAGTGATAGACCGACGAATGCTGATAAAAGGATTCTTTTCATTTTACTGGAATGCCGATGTTACAGCGCCGAATATCTTAACCGAAGTAGCGCTCGTCGATGTCGCTTGCGTGGCAAGGAAGCTCCACACGTCGCAATAATTCGCCGTTGTCGTCTGGGCGGGCGCAGAGCCTCCAACCCAGTCGACGCCCGTCCAAGTGATCGCTCCGGCGGAAGCGCCTGGATTACAGACGATGACTTTTATCTGCTGACCAGGGAGATAACCTGTGAATCCTATGGTCGTCGCAGCGGTTCCCGTCTGAACAAGCTGCGAGTTTCCCTGACGCCAGTCGATCGTCATCGACGTCGAAGTAGCAAGCTTATTTTCAGAGACGAGAATCGATCCAGGAGAGGCCACGGTGATCTTTGCCCATGGCGAAGACGTCGCTATGCCGATTGCTCCTGCGAATGTTGAGCTCGCGGTCGATGTAGCGTTGAGCGCTCCGATGAAGAGAGGGTTCGTCGATGTCGATTGAAGCACGGAGCCGTTATACCAGACGAGGGTATTCGCTATAGGGAAATTTGCACCCGTTATGATGCTCGCGAATGCGAGGCTGTCGACATATTCTTTATCCGTGAGATCGCCTGAATTGAAAGGAGTGATACCCGAAGCATATAGAATCCTATTTGAAATAGTATCCACGCCCGAAAGCTGATTCCGCATCGTCTGAATGAGAGGGAAGTCGGTTATCTTTACCTGTGCTCCGCGCCTGTGGGCGAATTGCAAAGTGGCGTTCGTAGTCGTTGCCGTTATGGGGTCGATACCACGGACCAGAGAGGAGACGGTCGTTCCCGATACGGTTCCGCAGACGTCCTCTCGTTCCGCACGTCCTTCGTCGATAGTGAAGCAGTTATAGCCCGAAAGAGTTGAGCCGCCGCGCACGCTGTTTGCCACGAGGGTCAAGGATGTGGCGCTCGAAGTGATTGCCGAGAGAAGGGAAGTCTCGAATACGGCAGGACCTTGCGAAAGCGACGCTCCAAGGGTCGTATCTGGCACGGCGGGAGCCTCCGCAGGAGCAGGGTTGAAAAGGCTCGCGATGAAGATGAACGGCGCGAGTATGAAGCCGACAAGCTTAGTAAAAAATGGCGTGTGCAATATAGACATGTGAGTAGTGTATAATTTTGACCTCGTTTATAACGGCTAGACCGTTCGGGCAGGCGAAACTTTCCTTCCTTTGTCTCGGATGTCCTTGTAGGTATATGAGTTGATCTGCGTGTATCCGATGCCCAAAGCCTCGAATTTTACGCTGACGGTCTCGAATTTATCCGAATGGACAGGGAAGTCCACTTCGAATGGATGGGATGAAAGAGCGGCTCCTCCGCCGATCGCCTGTGCGCCGACAGTCTGGCTTCCGATCGAGGTGTTTATACCGACGTCGACGTATTCGCCGTCGCCCTCCACGGTATAGACCTCCGTGAATGGTCCGCCGTCATAAGAGAGAGATATTTTTATGCTCTGGTCGCGATCGATGAGGCCGTTTACGACCATGCGATGCACTACCTTGCGATTCTCCGTCCCGAGGTCCATGTCTCCGTCACGCCAATAGTTCGGTATAAGGCCTCCGTCATCGTCATATCCCGAAAAGAGAGTGAAAATGTTCGAAGAGATAGGGTCGCCCGCGATGAGCGTGCCGTTGTATTCGGCAAGGCATGATGCATAGAAATCGAGACGGTCCCATGCCTTCGAGAAGATGTTCCTGATGAACATGATCGAGTTGTAGGCGTTGGCTACGCCGTTGATCTTCTCCTGTACGCAGAAAATCTCGTAGTCACCCCAGAGGAACGCTACGCAATAATCGAAGGCGTATCCAGTGAGGTCGAGAGCGTCCGAGATCGACACTGGCTCAATGGTGAGGTTGTTCGTGTTAGGCGAAATCTGCAAGCGCTTGAATTTCGGCTCGGTGAGGCGAGAGACGTCCGCCATGATGATGCCGTCCGGCGTCTGGACCGCGGCGCGCGGATACGGGATGCCGACGTTCCTGTATGGAAGGTTCGTCGAGACATCATCCGACGAGGTTGCCGTCGTGAGCTGCCACGTTCGAAGGAGGTGCATACAGTACTCGACGTTGTTGATCGGCCAGATCGCCATGAGCGAACCTCCGCCGTCATCCTGTCGGAAGTTCGCTCCCTGCCCGAACGTCGATCCAGAGAAGTCGAGGATGCCCTGATCCGTCGATTTCTCTGTGTAATAGTCGGCCGTTACCGATCCCGACGTGACGGCGAAGAAGGTCACAGAATATGCTCCCGTTGCATAATTGATCGTGCCCGTTCCTCCCGCCGAACCGACGAGGTTTCCGTTTCGGTCGTCGAGGAAGGTCTCTCCCGAAGCGTCCTTGATGGCGACATACATGCAGGTCTTCTTGTTGCCCTTGACGATGGTGTGGACCCCGGACTGCGATCCAGTCGTGTCGATCGGAGTTCCGCCCGCTGTAGCCGCGAATTTGAACGTGTCCGCCGCGAGGTCTGTCGCTAGGACATAGTAGGTCGTGCCTGCGGTGATTCCCGTAGGCAAAGCTCCCGTCGTAGAGAACACGACGGTGTCGCCTGCGACGAGCTTATGGGCCGTCGACGTGACGACGCCCGGAGTGGCGATAGTGACCGTCGCTGTCGCCTGCCTGAATTTGAGGATGCCTGAATACGTCTGGCTTCCAGACGAGCCGACCGCCTCTCCCGTGATGGTCTCGTATGACGAGAGCAATGCCCTGTCGACGTATGAAAGATAGAGACCCGTCTTGTCGTTGTTGCCCGCGACAGTACCTTTGCGCTGTCCAGCGAACATGCGGTTCTGCGAGACCTTGGCAAGGCCGAAGCGGTAGTCTACGACGACCTGATCGACATAGCTTCCAGGATTAGCCACAGGTGTTTTGTAGATCGACGAGTTTGGCGATCCGTAGTACATGAAAGAGCCTCCGAGGTTCTGGTATGAGACGAACCAGACGTCCTCTCCGCTCGCGGCCGCAGGCAGGATATCCGAGCCGATCTCGGCCGTGTCCGCAGTCGTCGCATTATAGTATTTGACCTTTCTTCCGTGAGAGTAGAAAGGCACCTGCACGCCGTCGTAGCGCGTACCGACGCCGATGCCAGTAACCTTGCCCGTGCCTGTCTGCCTCGTCTGGCCGAGGAGCGCGGTTCCGCGTCGGAGAGATATGTTGTCTGAAAATCGAGAGGTGACCCAATTCATTTGATCGGGGCTCACTCCCTTCTTGAGGGTCTTCTTGTCCAGGATGGCGGTGTTCAATCCTGGAAACTCCGATACGGTGAAGTCTGGGATTTTCATTAGCCTTGCATGTTTATATGGTTCGCCATGAATCCATCTCCGACGGCGCGATAAGGATCAGTGTTCTCGACCTCGGCGAGCTGCTTCTTGGTATCCCATTTCTCGAGAGCGTTCTTTATGGAAACGAGGATCGCCTGGTTCGTAGGAAGCATGCTCTTGTTGATGTCATCGTAGTCGATTGCTCCCTTGCTCATGCCGACCGCGTAGAAGGCGAGGATCGGATGGAATTCCGCAGGGAACGGGAACGTGCCGGCGGTCTTGATGTCCGTCGACGAAGAGAGGCTGATCGTCGTGGTGTTCTTTATGTAATTGATATATATCGTCCCCGCCATCGCTCCAGTTCCGTTGAAATAGATGCGGTTGTTCGCTTCGTCGTAGACGAAAGTATTGTTCACGTCCTTGTATTCGAGCCTCTGGTCCCAAGGGACCTGGCGATACCTCTCGACGCAATTGACGCCGTCGAAGATGCGGATCGGGCAATCTCCGTAGAAGCGCGAGAAGTCCGTGATTCCGTTCAAGGAATATGCGGTCTCCCATGTCGATGACGCGGAAAAAGAAAGTGAGCTGTCCGTCTTGCGGAGCGTCATCCAGTCGCGCTCTCCGAAGAGAACGGTCTTGCCGATCTCCACAAGCGAAGACATCAAATCGTCATCAATAGGGTCTCCCCCGTTGACTGACGTTATCAAAGTTGCGAGTGCTGTTCCGGTCATTGTTTTGGTCCTAATACGCGGCTAATATCGAAAGGCGTCGGCATCGGCTCCTCCTTCGCCTGGGGCTTCTCTATCGTCGCCCTGGCGCTCGCCTGTGAAGGGAGCTCGAGGGTTATCTTCGCCTGGCTGACGGCGACTTCCGCGGCCGCCTGGACGATCGCAGGGAGGCTTGCCTTGAGCGAAGCGAGCTCCGTTGCGATATCCGCCTTGTTCTGCGCCTGCGAGGCGCTTATCGAGGCGATGAGGGCGTCTATCTGCTCGCGGAGAGGGAAAAGATCGGTCGCGGGAGTGACCTCCTTGCTCTCGATCGCCTGCATGAGCGCAAACATGCCGTCCCTGAAAGGAGTGAGATCAACGAGCTCCTTCGGCACGCGATTTACCTCGCGTTGAATAGCTCCGAGAGCGCCGAAGATGGAATCGAAAGGCATGTCTGGGAACTTGATCTTCGGAGCCTTCTGCTTGGTGTCGTCTTTGGCGTCCTCTTCCTCTGCGGCCTTGCGTTTCTTCTCTACCTTTTCGATCTCTTCCTGCATGATCTCCCTGATCTTGCCGTAGTCGGGACCAAAGCTGCCTCCGTTACCGCCTCCGCCGACGCCGAGCTCTTTCTGCACGATATAGACCTCGGACTGTTCCTGATAGTTTTCCGATTTAATGGTATACCCCGAATCAGTGTATGCCGTCGCAATGACGATGATCTTCCTGCCTTGGCCGGAAGGATCGCCTGGCGATTGCGCTCGCTTGGCGAAGAGACGCGTGTTCGTCGTCTGTCGGTCGAGATTCTGCGTGTCGAGCACCTCTCCCGTGAGGGCATCGTATACGACCGCTCGAACGTAATAGGTAGCCGAATCGAGATGATCGGTTATGAAGTACGAGAGCGTGTATGGGAAGCCTGGGAGGATTTTGTTTGGTGACATGATGCTTTTTCTCTAACCGACCCGCCTGAACTTAGTACTTGCTTGCCGAATACACAGTTGTTGAGGCTGTGCCGAGCGGGGAGATACAGTTGATCGCTCCGGCGTATGGGAATATCTCGTCGAGTGCTATCGTGCTCGAGCCCATGATCGTGATTCCGCTGTATCCGACGGCAGGCTTGTCGTTGTCGGCGTTGCAGTAGATGGCGTTTCCCGAGAGGTTCGAGATTCGAGCGTATTCCCTCGTGCTCGAGGTCGCCATGATCTGCGTTGAAGACGTGGTGACGAGCCTTGCGGTCGACGTTCCGGTCGTTCCGATCTGCGAGAGGTGCGTCGCAGCGTTGCTTATGCCGCTAACCCGCATCTCTTCCTGCTTGTTCTTCGTCATGATGCCCGCGGTTACCTGCAAGCCGACGACGGCTATCGCGAGGACTACGACGAGGCTCATTAAGATTTTTTCTTTGAAAGACATTTCGATAATTTATTTTTGTAATCCTAATCATCCCGTCTCTGCCGCCCTCTTTCGAGAGCGACAGGATGGGACGACTAGCTAGTCGTGGATTCGCACCGTGAAGACCGGATTGAAGCCTCGTCTGGTTGACGTCGCCGCCTCGCAGACGCCGACCGCGCCTTGGCAGCCCGTCGTGTTCTGCTTGAGGTATCCGAAGACATTGAAGCCGTCGGGAACGACGATCGTTCCGTTGCCCTTGGCCTGGATGGCTGCCGCGATGCTCGACGTAGTCGAAGCGGTCGTGGAAGTGGCCACAGGCATGGCCTGGATCAATGCCCTCTTTCCTTCCGCGAGCGTACCGAAGTCCGCCCATGTAGGGACCGAAGAAGTGGTCGTCGCGAATATATTGACGAGCGTGGTAGACGAGGCAGTGTCGCCAGTCTTGACCAGGACGTCTCCGTATCCGATCTCGACGTCGCTGCCTGTCCTGTTCGTGTAGAGCAAGACCTGGTTAGAGCCGACTTCGAGCTGTTTCGAGACCCACGTCTGCGTGGTATCGCCGAGCTTCACCCCTTTCGTAAAGGAGACGACGTTCGTGACGATATCGCCCGCTGCTCCGAGCATTTCGGTTAGCGTTGGGACTTTTACCGGCGCCGCTGATTGATTACCACCAACCAGGGCTGAAACGGAGAGGACGAGCGAAATGATCGCTACGACTACTCCGAACCAGACAAACTTTTTAGACATGTGGTTTGGTAGTTAGTTAATAATCAATCCTAAGCGTGCACGTTCGAGTAAGCAGTGAAGCTTGACGAATCGCACCTGACAGGAACGTCGATGATCGCACGAGCCTGGTCGATGAAGACCTTGTTGTCGTACACGGTCCACATGACATAGTCACGCGCTACCGAGTTAGATACAGGGTTCTCGTACATCGAAGGGTCCTTACGGACGGCGAGGCAGACGTTCTTTCCGACCATGATGATCGAGTGAACGGCCTGCTTTGCGCCGGTCCAGAGGTTAGAGCCCGACGTGAACGAAGACGAGAGGGTTACCTTGCCTGCACCCTTGATGAGGATGTCGACATAGGTAGTGCCGTCAACAGCCGACAATCCGTGAAGAGCATCGCTCTTGAGGATCGAGAAGCCGTTCTCAGTGACGGACGATGCGCCGATCGAGTTGTAGCCCGCGTTGGTCGCGTCTGCAACAGTGGTCGTCGGAGCGTTGAGGAACGCGACGAGGTTCGCCACGGTGAGGGCTGCGGTCGAAGCGATCTTGACCTGGCCTGCCGTAGTACCTGCGTCAACGGTCGACTTGAACGTAAGGGTTACGCCCTTGATGGTGATGGTGTCGCCATCAGTAGGGTTTACCGAGAGCGCAAGGCGAGCGGTGAACGGGAGGTTGTTCGAAGCGAAGACCTCGTAATCGCCGAAGCGACCGCGGTATCCGTTCGTAACAACGTCGTCGCCGAGCTTCGTGCCCCTCGAAAGGAGGTAGCGCTGAATCTCGGTCTGAACCTGTGGAGGAACGATCCAAGTAAGCATTCCGCCGTAGTTCTCGAACGGGAGCTTGCCGAAGCGGATGTTGTTGTTGTACGCAACATTCTTTCCGGTGAAGATTTCCGTCGCGAGGACTGGGATGTCGGTGACGTTCGCGGTGGTTACAGCGAGTGCGTTACCGGCAGTACCGCCGACGAACGAGCCGTCGTCGATAGTCGTGCCTGCGCCTGCGCGGGCAGCATTGAGCGTGTCTCCGTCGATCTCTTGGAAGAGGGCGTTAGAGAGCTGCGCTCCGTAGCTCTTCGCTACGTTTTCATCGGTGTGGAGGATTTCGTGCTCTACGATGCGAACAGAAGCTTCCTTCTTCTTCGAGATCGTGAACGTCTCCTTTGCCTCACCGTAATCCTGCACCGCGTACGAGCCCGTAGAGCCCATGTCGCGAGCGAAGATCACTTTCGAGCGATAGCGTCGGTTGACGGTATCACCCACTTTGAGACCCTCCGTGAACTGGAGGTCTGCAATCACAGGGTAGATAGGCATTGACCAGTTGGATTTCTGGTATTCCTTGGTCCACACCTGCTTATATTCGAATACGTTAGCCATTGTGGATGGGTTATTGCCGCATTCGATCTACGACTTACTGGCTCCTGCGGATGTCGGTCGATGGTCCGCGCATGTCGTTTTCCATCGCTTTCATGACATCCATAGGGCTCGACTTCGAAGAGAACTCTGGCTCTGCCTTCTTCCCGTCGCCGGCAGGAGCGTTTCCGCTACCTTCCATCGATGGACGCTTAGGCGAGACGAGCTTCGAGAGGGAATCTTTGTTCTTGAAGTAGATGTAATCTATCTCCTTGTCATTGAACCCTTTCGAGTGGGCGAGAGCGAATATCTTGGCTTTGACAGCCTCCATATCCTCGTCCGAGATGTGAGGGAAATCTTTCTTCAAGTCCGGAACGAATGCTTTCCATTCCTTGTTGAATTCGACTTCCACGGATGCCTTCTCCTGCTGGCTCTTGAAATTCTTGACCGCTTCGATGTCCTCTTTCGAGATACCCGAGCCGTCCTTCTTAACAAGGCGCTTCTGAAGGAATTCCGTAAGGATTTTGACCGATTTCGGATCGCCGCCGATCGCTTCCGCGACCTGCTTTATATCCTCGTCGAGCTCCTCCTTTTCCTCGTCGGTCGTCGCCGTCTTTGCGGATTCTGCGAGCTTCTTGAGGGCTTCGTTTTCGGCTTTGAGGGCCGCGTTCTCTGCCTTCACGATCTCCGCCTCGGACTTTGCTTCCCGTGCCTCCTTCTTCTTGTCTTTCAGGTCGTCGTATATCGACCTTGGCTTCTTTTCTAATTTCTCCGACTTGCCTTCGGCCTCCGCCTTCGCTTTCGCATCGGCTTCCTCCTGGGCTTTGGCGTCTGCGGCTGCTTTCGCGTCCGCTTCCTCCTTGGCTTTGGCTTCCTCGGCCGCTTTCGCGTCCGCTGCCGCCTTCGCCTCCGCAGCTTTGTCTTCGTTCGCTGCTCCCTCTCCTTTTTGAGCCTGCTCCGGGGTAAGAGTTTCTCCCGTCCTGTCGATTTTGGTCGTCATGATTGAGCGTTTTATTGCCTCCGCCGAGGGCTTGGTTGTAAGCACTCCAAGAAACTTTTCCCATTAAAGCCGATGGGAGCGGGATAGGTTTACGTCCTATAACGTCGCCTTGCGGGCTGATTCGGATTCCCTCGAGCGAGGGAATCCTTTCAGACTACAGGTCCTTGCGGTCCGCGATGAACTTCTCGTTCGTCTTCGCGAATTCGTCGGCCACGGCCACGAAGTCCTCACCGTGGATTTCCTCGGTAAAGGTTCGGGTCGATCCATCCTTGCGGGTGAACACGACCTTGGTAACCGCGGTCTTTCCTGGCTTGCCAGGGAGATCGATTATGATCTCGTCGCCGAGCTGAATAGACTCGCCTGCCGGATTCTTCGCGTCCGGGTTCGCGGCAAGATACGCCTCGTCGACCTCGATGAAAGCCGGATTCTTCATCCCTGCCTCTTCCTTCGCGACCTTGAGAGCGTTCTTCTTTTCCTTTGCGCTTAGTGCCATACGTTTTTGCTTAATGATAAAAAATCCAGTATGAGCGTAGTCTACAACTTCCGTGTTTTTTATAACGGCTATTCGGACAGATCGCCCTCGAGCTGATCGGTCATAGACTTGAGCTCTCCCTCGAAATCCTGGCTCACGAACTTGATGAAGATCATGCGGGATTCGATGATAGACCACAGGAGATTTTGAGCGTTTGTGTCTCCGACGAGGGTCTTGTCCGTCGCGAGCTTTCGGCGCGCGTAGAGCACCTCTTTGCGGAAAAACGAAAGGAGCTCCTGCGTAACAGGATTCTTCGCGTATTCCGCCTTCTCGAGGAGCTGACGGGCCTTCTCCGCCTCGCCCTCGATCCTTTCGAGGCTCTCTCGGTCCTCGGCATACCTCTCCTTGAGCTTCGCTATCGTAGAAAAGATATTTTTTTGTTCCATGCGTGCTATTGATTACCCGTCGCCTGCGCCATGACCTGTCCTTGCGCCGCGCCCATCATGGCGGTGATATCGTTCTGGGGCTTTGCGGCCGCCACCTTCGTCGGGTCTTCGATCATCGCCCCACGGGCTGCGAGGTCCATGGCCTCTTTCTCTTCCTTAGCCTTGCGCTCGAGGTTCTCTTTGACGATCGCCTCGTGAGCCTGGATATAATCCATAAATTGCAGATATTTCTTGGTCCCGATCTTCGCCTTGTAGTTGCGGGCGTAGTCGTAGATGATCTCAAGAAAGAGCGTCGTCGCGCCATAGTAGAGGTCTGGCTGTTCGCCCTCGAGTATTTCCTGTATGCCCCTGTGAGCGTACGCGGTCTCCTCCTTGTTTCCATAATTCTTGACGTCCATGAGGACGGCGATCTCATGATCCTCCATCTCTGCACCGGAACGGAGTTTCTCTTCGACGAGCGCGCGTATGTTGACCTGGCCCGAAAGCTTAGGGTCCGCGGCGATCTCTGCGAGGGTCTTCATGCGCGCTTCTTTCTTGAGCTGTGAGTTTCGCATCTCGAGGGTTGACGAGACGATGCGGATGTTGAGGTCCGAGTAGGTATCGAGGTCGAGGCGGGTGATCTCGTCCATGCCCGCGCCTTCCGACCCGAGTATCTTGATCGCCTTTCGAGCGGGCAGATGGTCCTTGCATCCTTCGATGAAAGACTTGCCGATCTCGCCCATGAATTCGGTGTACGGAGACGATCGGAGCAAGAGGCGCTTCGAGATGTTCTGCTGCTCGGCGAAGACGACGGTCGCCTTCTTCGATACGTTCTGCGAGCTTCCCATCGAGACGTCGGACACGCCGACGTCGCGGCCCGTCGTCGAGTTCATCCATTCGATAAGGTTGATCGTTCCCTGGAGCTCCGCCGTCTGGAACGAGTAGATGCCTTCCGAAATCTTTCGCGTTCCGTTCTTCGTGTCGGCCGCGACGAGCGCATCTGGCCTTGTTTGCGCGGCGTCGAGCTTGGCGACGTCCGGGAACATGTCCTTGTCGAAGGCTTTTGCATTGAAATTGCGCTTCTCGCGGTTCGTAAGTTCCTGGTTGAAAAGGGTATGGACCGCGTCGGCGATGCCATACATGTCGTCGGCGTACGACTTCGAAAGGAAATTCTTATTGTCCTCATGGGTAGCCCACGACTTCCAAGGCCATCGGCCAGACGAGAAAAGGTCCGTGAGCTTCTCGAAGCGGAGCCAGATGCGATACCACGGAGAGAAGACGAGATAGTAGCGCTCGCCGTTTATCGTGAGACCGAGCTCGACGAGATTGAACATGCATTCGCCGACATAGTCATTCCCCATAGGATCGAGGCCTGCCGCCTTGAACTTGGCGAGATTCTTTCCGTTCTGGTCGTCATACGGCAAAAAGTCCGTCTTGGCCGCAAGCGCGAAAAGCTGTCTGACCTGTCCCTGATCGTACACAGATGAGCGAAGCTGCGACGCGGAGCGCATGATGTTCTCTCGACCGGCGAAGAGATGGTTCTCGAGATGGACGCCTCCCATAGGCTGAAAGATCGCGTCGTCGAGCTCGAACGTCTCGAAGTTGTTGCGGTACTCGGGAATGCTCTGCGCGTAGTTGACGGCGAAGCCTCGGCCGGAATAGAGCGCGTTCGCCCGGTCCGTGCGGCACTTCTGCGCGAACTTCGCGTTCGCGGAAGTCGAAGTGACCTCCTGATCCCAGAGGCACTGAATCTTCTTAGCAGCCATGTAGTCTGCCGGTTCCTGCTCCGCGAACTGCATCGCGAGGTCGTCGTTGAAGGCGGCCTGCAAGGTGTCGATCGCTCCTGCGAACGTAGGGAGGACGACGTTGAACGGCTGCCTGAATTTCTTCGGAACCTTGCCCGCGTAGAGATTGCGATATTTCGCTATCTGCTCGAGGCGAGGCGCTTTGAAGCGTCGACACTGCTCGACGATGTAAAAGCCTCGGCGCACCGCCTCTTCGGCGAGCTCGGCCTTCGTCATCGATTTCCCTGATAGAGAGACGTCGCGCACTTGGTCCGCTGTGACAGACCATTTCTTTTGATTTTCATCCATATTGGCTACATCATATATTAAGCCCGTTTTTTATAACGGCGATCCTGCTTGTTCCATCGCCATTCTTTCTGAAAGCACGCTCCGCAAATATTCAAAGTAGACATGTGGCGGCCGACGATCGCGAGCGGAAGGCGACAGCCTCCGCACATCCCGTTTTGATTGGGAGAACAGATGGGACACTTGAGGAGCGGAACCACCATGGAGATGAGGACGTTGCTGTTTGGCTTTCGGACCATGAAGACCGACTTACAATCCTGGCATCTGACATGGAGGAGGTGCATGCTCATGTTAGGGATGGGGATTCGTACTTCGGCTGATTGAAAATCTTCCCGTTTCGCCACTCGTATCGGCAGACGGGACAGTGAACGAGCTTCGATTTCTCATAAAACCAGTCGCACTTCGGGCAGCATCCCCAGTTTTCCTTGTCGGCAATGCGACGCAGCATGAGATCTCGCGCCTTATCCGGGAAGACCGTTTTCTTAGAGGCCTGGTCGCTCATATTCCTGTTCTTGATTAACTGCCTCGCTCGTCTGCGTCTTCTTCATCACTTCGGCGTGATCCTTCATCTGATAGGCGATCGCCGCGGCGATGAGAAGGTCGAAGTGCCTCGTCGTGAGGCGCACGTCTTCCTCTCGGTCCATAAGGTCGTCACGAGTATACGACCTAAGCTCTGAAATGAGATCGCCATCGGAAAGCTCGAGATGACCGTCTTCGACCGCCTTTTTTAAGGCGAAGATCATCTTCGGCTTCGTGTCGCTGTTCGTGTTCCATCCGTAATAGCGCCTCTTCGGAGGCATGCCGACGATCGTCTCGTCGACTTCTGTAAAGAACAGGTCGACGTCCTTGTTCTTGAGCACGCCTATGCACTCGTCGTACTTGTTATTCTCGACGGCGACCTTCGGCCTGCCGAATCGGTCCGATTCGTTCGCGATCTCGTGAGCGAACGAATCCGGCTTGATGACGTTCGACTTGAACGTACCGACGACCTTTGAAGGGAACGTCGAGAAGTCTATGAACACAGAGGTTGAGGAATCTCTGCCCACGCCTAGAGCAACGTCGTGGCCCGATCCGTAGCGATGCGACGGATCATACGCATGGAATATCTTGAAGCCCGCGATCTCCCTGACTGGCGTTTTGACCTCCTGCTTCTCGAGCGCCTTTCGATCGAACATGATGTCCGCGCCGGCAGACGGCGTGCATAGATACTCGCCTGCGGGATCGTCCGCGTTCTTGAGCTTCACCGCTACCTGCTCCGGCGTGTATGCCGTCGGCCAGTTAGGCGGACCGTCGACGTGCACGCCGTTCTTTATCGACCCCTTGATCGGCGTGATGAGCGTCGATTCTGGATACTTCTGCACGAGGATATGGACGTTGCCTCTCTCCGAGAGATAATTGCAGTTGTAGAGCGCAGCGCCATTGATCGAAAGGCCGTCGATCGCCTCCTGCATGTTGTCCTTGATCGCGTTCGTGACTACGGCAGAGCGCAAAGTCTTCCTCGTCTCGAAGTCGTCGAACCACAGGAAATCCGGGCGCGCGTCGTCCTGGATGTCTCCGCGCTGATCGGTGCCGACGCTGTCCGATTGCATCTTCACGCCCGTCGCCGTCGTGAACGCGGACATGGTCTCCTCTCGCTTCTCTTCCGTCTTTCGGAATATCTCGGGATAGTAGACGAGGATCGCCTTCTTGATGAGGAGGTTGTAGACGTCGGTCACGATCTGCTTCGAATTCGCCGCGTCGGCCGAGAGGACCTTGATGTATCTGCGGAAATGATCCATATCGTTCGCGATAGCAAAAGCGACGAAGAGCTTCGTCCTCGTCGTCTTTGCTGCGCCTCGAAAGGCGATGTCTACGAATCTCGGGTCATGTCCGCGATAGATGCGGACGTTCCTCATGTCTATGAGGTCGTGAAAGGGCGCGTCCTTCACTTTGAAGAATTTCGGATGGAAGTGCCTGGTCCATACATTGAATTTGAAGACGACTTCCCTGTCCGTGTCGGATGAATCGAAGGCGAATAGCGCCCTAATCTCCTTTCGGTCCCCCTTGTCGAGAATCTGCTCCAATGTACTCGCCGATTGCTTTTTTGGATTTAGCTCGTTCTTCATCTCCAAATAGTGCTACGCCGTCTTTGCCTGACAACTCAACCGCCTGGACCGCCTTGCCGAACGTGCGATCAAGAAGCGAATCGAGAGCCTGGTTCGAAGGTTCCTTCGTCGTGATGTAGTAATACGTCGCCGATCGGTCGAACTCGTCTTCGATGTCTCCGTTCGCCTTATCTACCTCCCTCTCGAGATAGCGGAGGACTTCCTCGGGGTCCGTCACCTGCTTCGGAGGCTTTGATCGATAGCTCACGCCTCCCTTCGGTCCCTCGATCCTCTCCTTCTCGATCTTGTAGAGAAACGTCTGGCCCCTTGCGAGCGTACGTTGAGCGATGTAAAGCTCGTCCGCAGCAGACATTACTCTTTCCCTAAAAGCTTGAAGTACAGCCTCCTTTTGCAAAGTACGCACAGACTTCTTGCCTTTCGGTCGGCCTCCCTTTTTGCCGTTTTCCCTGTTTTGTTTGAGTGTTCCCATATATGGTTTGGAAACCATAAAACCATCTCGACGAAAACTAGACCTTGAGCTTCGCGAGAGCCTCTGCGAGGACCTGATTCTTGAACTGGAAGTTCGAGACGGTCTTTCGAAGTCCCGCAATCGACTGCTCTATCGAGCGCTTGCGTTCCTCGAGCCTCTTGACCATATCCTCATGAGCCTTGATCTTGTTCTCTCGGTCCTTGGTGAGGATGTACTCATCCTTCTTGCTCTTGCCCTTCGGAATGACGGTAGACTGGATGGCTTCGAGCTTCTCCTGCGCGTCCTTGATGTCCTTCTCGACGTCCTTGAGATCGAGGAGGCCGACGCCGATCGAGATGTCGGTAGTCATGGCTCCCTTCTCGTTCGAGATCATGAGCGCGCGGAGCTCTTCCGCCTTGTACGAATCTGGATATGTGCCGTCGTCGTAGTTGATGACGACCATCTCGTTCAATACGGCCACGTTCTCTGGCGGATTCTTCGCGAGGAAGTCGTTCGCCTGCTTCTGCTCCGAAGGAATCTTAAATACAGCTACTTGTTTCATTATCGTGATTTCTTATTTATAAAAACCTTCCTCCCCTTGACCATCTTCAAAGCATGCCTGCGCTTCTCCTCGGGAGAAAGCGAAGCCTGCTTCTTCTTGGCAAGGGCGCTCATGCGCTTCGAACGCTCTTTGAGCGAAACCTTCGCCCATCGTGCCTTGAGTGCGAGTGAGTGTGTCTCTGACATACCCGCAGATTATCATGCGCCGAATTATTTACAACGTGGGGATAACTTCCGCAGAATGAAAAATAAAAAAAACCGCCGCCAGTGAAAGGGCGACGATCTTCTTTGTGGTAACTTTCCTTTAAAAAATCTGATGCCGTTTAGGAGCACGAGTGCGCCGTCGCGCACGTCGAAATATTATACGAAAAACGGGCGAAAATCAATTTGCATACCTTGCATACCTTGCATACCTCCCACAGAAGGAGGTATGCAAGCTTTTCAGAGCCTTGTATAGCCCTATTTCTATTATTTTGCATACCTTGCATACCTTTTTAGGGTAAAGAGTTGCTAGAGAGTGCAGAGCTCCCTTCACAGAGGGTATCCGCCACACGTCCAGGAGAAGTATGGCAAATAGGTATGCAAGGTATGCAAGGTATGCAAATAGCCTTTTTTATGGCTTTATTGACCCATATCTAACTTGCATACCTCCGAGGCGATAGGTGTGCAAATTGCCCTTTGAGGTATGCAAAATCGCCCTTGAGAGGCGATTTTGGGACCCATTCGGACACTCCGACGACCAGGCGGGCGGACCAGTTTTTAGGAGGTGCGCCGAGCGGATACGCATACGCTCTATTACCCGATGGGTCTGTCGCCTGGTCGTCGGAGTGTCCGATTTTCTAGTCCAATCCGATGACGATATTGCCGACGATAAGGAGAAGGCCAACGGCCACTCCCGATCCGATTATCGCGAGGACCCATTGTCCGAAAGTCCACTGCCTTTCGAACATATGGTCGATGTTCTCCTCGAACGATAGGTCGAGCGGTTCGAATTTGCGCTTGCGCGCGATGATGTCTCTGTTCATGCTATCGGCTGTTTATAGGGACCTGTACTAATTCGATCTCGCAACCCGCGACGGCGGTTCCGCCCTTGAGCGCGTCGAGTATCTTCTTCTCGTCGGGGATCAGATATTCCCTCGGGATCATCGTCTCGTCCATGATCTTGAGCTTCTTGTCCTCGCGAAAGCGCAGGCCTCCCGACGCGGTCGCGATCTTCTCTGCCGGCTTGTCGATGTCCTCCATCTTCTTCACGGCTGTCTCGACCTTGAGCTTGCCCTTGCCCTCGCCGACGCGGGACGCGATCTTCGCCTCTTCCTCCCTGGCGAGCCTCGTCTGCTCGGTCTGGTAGGCAGACATCGCCCCGCGGATCGCCTCTATCTTGGGGAGTACGGCGTCTTCGAGCGGTGCGAACAGGGCCTTGATGGCCTTCAAGGTCGCGTTTGCGGGCTCGGTCAACTTCTTCTTCTCCGCCTTGACCGAATCAGCGTACTTGTTCAACTGCGACAGGGTCTCGGTCGCGATTTCCATCTCCTTCGCGTCCCTGATTACCACTATCTTCGAGGCCTTCGCCACTACGGGCGCGATCGATTTCTCGAGCGCCTTCACCTCCTTGGTGTCCACGGCTATTTTTGTTGCCATATGATTTTTTTATTTGATTATTGATTAAGAGAGTATTCCCTCCTCGTCTACGTCTATCGAAGCTATCACGTCCCCGTACGTCGACCATTCGTCTTTCGAATCCGCGAACACGGGATACATCCCTAGGCATCGACCTGGCTGTTTCCAGAACTTCGCGAACGGGAGCGTTATCTCGTGCCTGTCGATCCTTTTTGCGAAGCCGATTAGCTTCGCAGGATCGCCTTTCCAGAATTCCTGCTTCCCCACGGAGCCGTCTGGTTCGATGAAGAACGGATATGGCATTTTTAAATCTGGCCTCGTCTTCGGTTGAATCTTTATAGTTTTCACTTTTTCTTGTTAGCCCGCCTTTTTAATTCCTTCCGCAGGATTGACACGTCGAAGTCCCTCTGGAAGTGCCGTATCGCATAGGACAGGTGCGCGTCGGTCATGTCCTTTATCTTTATGACTTCGCCGTCGCTCGTCTTATGCCGTCCGTCCTCCCAGTATTCCGTCGGGTCGTATCTTTCCCTTCCCTCATCGTCTTCGTTCAAGAGCCCATCGTCTATGATGTCGTCCGCTATTTCTCCCATATATGCATGACGTTAGGCGAGCTCGAGCGAAGAAGACTTCGCGAACTCGTTCTTGTTAACTACAATCATGACCTTTATACCCGAATCGATCGAGAGATAGACGACGTTGCGCTTATCCTCGTGGATCACCTCGAGCGAGGTGTCTCCGATATTGCCATGCTCTTCGAGATACTTGATGGCCTGCTTGATCGTCGGCTTCATCGAGAGCGGAGCGTCGCTGTTCTGCGTGTAGGCGTCATAGCGAGCGTAGAGCTTGATATGGGCGTCCGTGCAGTTCTTGAAATACTTTTTATCCATTGAATTATCGTTTAATATTCTCTTTTAATGTACCAGGAGATTTTGCGTATCTTCTGATATGTCCATGGTAATTCGGCGCAGGTTGGGTGTCAAGCCCGATTCGGCGCAGGTTGGGGATAACTATTTGCGCAGGTTATCCCCACATCGCGTTTGTGCGTTCGGAAACAAAACGGAGTATGATGACGTAGTGCGAAACTATTATCACAAGTCTTTTGATACTCATGGAGCTCTCGGAGAGGGAGGTCTTGATGCCCGTAGCAATCTGCGGGCGCGACCACGGGGCGTGATAACCCCGGCACATCCTTCGCCGAGAGCTTTTTGCGTATCAGGGGAATAATTTTTTGAGAGAGATATGAATCCTTTAATAAAAGAGTTTGGAAAAGAGAAGAGGTTCGTCAACTGGAAGTTCCAGGAGGTGAAGGGGAAGAAGACGAAGATACCGTATTTCTCGAAGACGATGAAGGCCTCGTCGACGGATCCGAAGACGTGGAAGACATACGACGACGCGTCCGCGGACCTCGACAACGGATCGAACGGCTTCGACGGGTACGGCTTCGTGTTCCTTAAGGACGAGAAGGTCCTCGGCATCGACATCGACCACTGCCTCGAGCGCGGTCCGAAGAACTCGTACCAGATCGTCCACGACGAGGCGAGGAAAATCAGCCAGTTCATCATCGCCGCGAACACATACGCGGAGGTCTCGCCGTCGAAAACAGGCGTCCATCTTTATTTCAAACTCACAGAGAGCTTCAAGCCCGTAGCGAACAAGAAGGCTCCCTTCGAGCTCTATTCGTCGGGTCGCTATTTTACCGTCACGGAGGAATCATTCGGGCCATTGAAAGACGTCCGTACGATAACGCCCGAAGAGGCGGAAAAGCTTCTTGCTCTCATCGGCTATCCGTGGGACAAGGCGAAAGCTCCCGAGGAGAGCTCGACGACCGCGATCTCTTTCGAGCGAGGCGATGACGTCGTCCTCTCGAAGATGTTCTCCTCGAAGAACGGCGCGGACATCGAGAGGCTCTACAAGGGTGACATATCGCAGCACAAAAACGACGCGTCGGCGGCCGACATGGCGCTCTGCGCTCATCTCGCCTTCTGGACGGGCAGGAACGCTTCGCAAATGGAGAGGGTGTGGCTCTCGTCTCCCCTCGGATCGAGGAAGAAGACGGTCGAGCGAAAGGATTACAGGGACCGCACGATAAAGGCGGCGATAGCTAATTGCAAGGAAATATATGAATCACAAGCCCAGAAAATCGAAAAGACGAATCCCGAGCTTGATCTCCTCTTTGTTCTCAACAGAGAGAAAGAGAAGGTCTTCGTACTCAATACCGAAAACATATGCCGGGTATTGCGGGGCCATCGAGCCTTCGCAAAGGCTTTTAGATACGACATATTTAAGAATTCTTTCGAACGCGAGATATTCGAGCCTGGGTCGTCCGTTCCTCGATGGCGCGGTCTGGAAGACAACGACGCCGTCGACGTCCAGACCCAAATCCAGATCCTCTTCCCGCCGTTCCACAAGGTAGGCAAGGACATGGTTTACGACGCGATCCTCAAAGTTTCTAAGGAGAACTCCGTCGACACCGCCTCCGACTTCATCCGATCGCTCAAATGGGATGGCACCGCCCGCCTCGACACATGGCTCTCCTCGACGTATGGAGCGCCAGACGACAAGTATCATCGCGCCGTGGGCTCCAACTGGCTCAAGGGCCTCGTGAAGCGCATCATCGAGCCGGGATGCAAGTTCGACTACGTCCTCGTGCTCGAAGGCGAGCAAGGGACGAAGAAGTCGACCTCACTTTCTGTGCTCGGGGGCGCATGGCACGTCGAGACTGCCATGTCTACCGAATCGAAGGACTTCTTCATGCAGTTCTCGGGCAAAGCGATCGTCGAATTCTCGGAAGGCGAGACGCTCTCCCGGACGGAAGTAAAGAGGATGAAGGCCATCATCACGATGCAGGCCGACAAGTACCGTCCTCCGTACGAGAGGACGTCGCAGGAGTTCCCGCGCCGATGCGTCTTCGCCATGACCACGAACCAGACGGAATACCTCAAGGATGAGACGGGAAACAGGCGATGGCTTCCCGTCACAGTGAAGCTCCCCGAATCGAACGTCGAATGGCTCGCGGAGAACCGCGAACAGCTCTTCGCCGAGGCGTATCATCGCGTCTTCGTGAAGCGCGAGACGATATACGAGTTTCCGAAGGAGGAGACGATGCGGGCGCAGGACGAGAGGCGCGTCAACGACCCGAACGCCGACATCATCACGGGATGGTATGTGAATGAGCTCTCGGCCAAGGCGCGAGAGGAGGGCATAACGATCCCGCAGGTCTACAAGGACGCCCTCAACAGGGGATTTGTCTCGAAGCCTCTCAACAAATACGACGAGATGCAGATCGCCGACACGTTGAAGCGCGTCTTGAAGCTCGAGAAGAAGCGCACGATGGTTGCCGGCTTCCAGTCGATTCGATGGGTCCAGAAAGAGGGGGCGGAGATCGTAAGGGCCATAGAGCAGAACCCTCTCGAGGTCCTCGACCGCACGTTCTGATTATCCCCATGTTTTCAACTTGCGCCATTTCCGCGCAAGTAGTACGATTCCGGATGAGTTGGCAGAGATGGCGATGCTTTCGGCCGAAGGTAAGGATCGAGGTGCTCAAAATCCCCTCCCCTCTAAGCGAAGTAGAGGCCTTTGTCGGAAGTCTCGCTTTCCCTGCCCGTTTCAGGCAGCACTATGAATCCGAAAGACCCTGAACTCGATAGGATTCGCCGGAAGTTGCGAGAGCTCAAGAAGGAACTCGAAACCACCGAGCGGAAGATCGAGAAGCTCATCAAGAGATTGAAGAAATAGACATAGTCGCGGCTGTCTGGCTCCGCGATTATTTTGCGGGAATCGTCTAGCGGTTTAGGATTCCTCGCTTGGCCCGATTTCGGAAACGAAGGAGGGCTCGAGGAGACGGAGGTTCGAATCCTTCTTCCCGCACTGAAAGAAAATATGCCACTCGGCCGTAATATCATCGTGTACTGATGCGAGAGCTCGCCCATTCGACAGGGCGGGCTTTTGTTTCTCATTATAATCGCGGCGATAGGAGTATACTTTCCGCATAGTTCTTTCGCGTTCCCACGTCATTCAAAGGAGGCACAATGTGCAAAGTTACATGCAGGGCTTGCGGTCGGCCGTTCACGGTCGTCGGCATCATTCGTCGCGGCGAAAGCTGCTTCTGTTCGGTAAAGTGTTTGCGAGACAACCTCGCTGCCAGAGAGGAAACCCAAAACGCCGTCGCGATTGAGTTCCATCCCAAAGAGCCTGACGTCGTCCCGTTCCATCATCAGGCGTTCAAGGCTCCCGGCTTGCTCGGGATACTCGGACATTGAAGGGAGGTGATCTTCGTCTACGAGAGGCTAATCCCCTCTCAAACAAAAGGAGAGGCCTTGGCCCCTCCTTTATTTTTGCCGGCTCGCGGATGCGCTGTAGACCGATGCCTCCTGGCGGCGAGCCCCGGAGCGCGATGCTCATAGAGATATTATATCTTTTTCATATACGCCCTGCACGTCGTCCACATGGAGCATTTGCCCTCGCGGAGCCTCGAGGCGAGGAACTCGAGCGAGAACATCATGCTAAAGGCCTCGCGGTCCCTCACTTGCGGATTGTAGTATTCGTTTATCTGGACGAGCCCTCTCGATCTATGCATTTTCCCGTCGGGAGCGACGAGATGATCGTCTCCGATACCGCACGGCAGAAAATCGCCGTCCTCGGTACGGGCCGATTCGTTCGAGACTATATAGGTCATGAGCGCCGGGGATACGCCGAAGTCGCGGGCTACCTCATCGATCCGTTGGAAAACGAGCTCTTTTGCAAGAGCGAGGCAAATTACTGTTTCGATCAAAATAGTAGGTGATGAAACTCGGCATCCGAAGGAGACTTCCATCATACATTTCTTGTCCACTTTATTAACACGTTTATCCCCAGGCTATTTAACCTGCGCCAATGGTACAATTATGGCGTTATCCCTTTTGAGAATATTTTGTGCCAATAAAAACAGTCAGCGCCCGGAGGAAGCCGGCCGCGAAGCCGACGTTCGATCGAACGCGCCCGGTCTCGTGGAGCTTCTTCTCGTCTTTTGAATACGATCCCGAGCAGTGGTATCGCAAGTACGTCCTCGGAAAGCCCGATCGCCCGAGCCCGGAGATGGAGTTCGGCAAGAAGTTCGCCGATTCGTGCGAAGCGAGGAGGCCTCTCGCTCCCGTGACGCTTCTCTCGAAGGTCGAGCAGGAGTTCTCCACTGTGTTTGAGGGCATGCCGATGATCGGATTCGCCGACACATACGACGACGTCACGAAGAAGGCGATCGGCGAGTTCAAGACGGGAGTGAAGCCTTGGGACCAGAAGCGCGTCGACGATCACGGTCAGATCACGATGTATTGCCTCATGAACTGGCTCATCAACAAAGTGCGTCCCGAGGACACGAAGCTCTTCCTCCAATGGGTCCCGACGAGGAAGATCGACCAGGACGGCGGAGACTTCTCTCAACACGACTATCGCGTCGACTTCGCGATGCCGATAAAGGTGCATACGTTCAACACGAAGCGCACGATGAAGGACGTCGTCGTCTTCGGCGCGCGCATAAAGAGGCTCTACAAGGAGATGGACGAATATTGCAAGAACCACGCATGAGATATTTCAGCACGTTCAGCGGGATCGGCGGATTCGAGCTCGGCATCGGCGAGAGGCACGAGTGCGTCGGCTTCTCGGAGATAGACAGGTACGCGACGCAGATTTATCAAGAGCATTTTCCTAATCATAAAAATTATGGCGACATCAAACTTGTCAGGGCGTACGACCTTCCAGACTTCGATCTCCTCGTTGGAGGCTTTCCTTGCCAGAGCTTTTCCGTTGCGGGCAAACGCGGAGGCTTCGAGGATACGAGAGGCACACTCTTCTTTGAGATCGCTCGGATTATCAGGAAAAAACAGCCACGCCTTCTCTGTCTTGAAAACGTCAAAGGGTTACTATCTCACGACGGAGGGCGAACCTTCTCCGTTATCGTCAATACGCTTGATGAACTGGGGTATGACGTCCAATGGCAAGTGCTTAACAGCAAGGATTTCGGTGTCCCGCAGAACAGGGAAAGGGTCTACATTGTCGGACATCTTAGAGGCACGCCCCGACCGCAAGTATTTCCTATCGGATACGATGCAGAAATACCTCATGAAGAGGGTGAAGCAGGAGAAGGACGGGCACAAACCGAGATTTCACATACCCTTAGAGGACCGAACATCAAGGCGGACCAAGTCTTCATCGTCCACAACGTCTATGGGGGCTTTGGCGAAAAGGAAATCCGCGAATTCCACGACTACAGTCCGACGATAAGGACGCCCCAGGGCGGAGGCCACATCCCCATGGTCGTGCAGAGGCCCCGAGGCAAGAACAAGGGATCGTCTTCCGCGATCTGCCCGACGATAACGGGCAAGAGCTTCGAGCACAATAACACTCTGGGGGGGGTCCGGCGCCTCACGCCGACCGAGTGCGAGAGATTACAGGGATTCCCCGATTCGTGGACCGCCTCCGTCTCCGACACGCAGAGGTATAAGACGCTCGGCAACGCCGTCACTGTGAACGCCGTCCGCGCCGTCATGAAAAGATTGCTATGCAAAAGGAAAACTGGAAGCCGATAGCGGGATACGAGGGGCTCTACGAGATAAGCGATCTCGGTCGCGTCAAAAGCCTCGCTCGCAAGGCGCGCTTCGGCACGCGCGTCCGCGTAATCAAGGAGGGCATTCTCTCTCCCCACGAGCAGTACAAGGGCTATCTGCGCGTCGATCTGTCGAAAGGCGGGAAGGCGACGCATCATTTTGTGCACAGGCTTGTCGCTATGACTTTCGTGCCGAATCCAGAAGGCAAGCCGATCGCGAATCACCTCGACGGCAACAAAAGGAACAACCGATCGTCCAACTTCGAGTGGGCGACCGATTCGGAAAATACGCAGCACTATTACGATCTCAAAAAGTCTTCGGAGCATGCAAGGCGAGCGACGTACGAGACGAAGCGCCTGCCCGATGTCGCGTTCGACGACATGCTCTCGCACGCCCTCTCCGCTCTGGCGTAGGTTATCCCCATTCCGTCAACTTGCGCCATTTTCTACCTGCGCTAAAATACATACATCTTTAGGCAGCACGGTCGATCCAAAAAGATAATATTAAACGATAATTTTTTCGAGAATCTATGAACACAAAGACAAAGGCGGTTGCAAAGACGGCGAGCCAGGAGCAGATCGACTTGCTCGCGGGCTCGTTCCCTGCGGAAGATCGAGCGACCAGGATTTCCCTCCCTCGCTTGATGATGCTCTCCAAGGATGTGACGGAAGAGGGCAAGGACCCTAAGACGAAGAAGAAGACGATAAATATTATTCAGCCTGCCGGCACTTTCTATATCGAGAAGCCGGGCGACGAGGATGTCGAAGGCAAGGACGGCAAGCCGTATAAGCCTTGGGTCCGCGACTACTTCGAGGGCAAAGAGACGATCGACGTCGTCATCGTCTACAAGCGCAAGCAACTCCGCTTCTATGACGAGAGCCAGGGATGGATTTCATCGCCTGTCTACGACACGGCGGATCAGGTCATCCCTCTCTTCTGCGACAGGAAGGAGATACATCGCGGAACTCCGAAGGAGCTCCAGGCCCTCTATCCTGCCGTCACCGCGAAAGGCAAGCCGTCGTCGAAGCTCAAGGATGAGACCATCCTCTACGTCCTCCACGAGGGCAACTTCTATCAGATGAACCTCTCGCAGTCTTCGAAGTGGGCGTTTAGCGACTACGCGAAGAAGGTCAACCCTTCGACCGTCGTCACGACCATCGGGGCGATCGAGCAGGAGAACGGCTCGAACAAGTACAGCGTCATGACGTTCGAGGAATCGCGCGCGATCAACGCCGAAGAGGCGGAACTCGCGATCGAGAAGGTGAACGAGATGAAGACCGCCGTCGAATCGGAGAAAGCGTTTTACGCCAACAAGGGCGAAGACGAAGCCGACCGAGAGCAGAAGGCGCTCGTGGCGGAGACGGCGAAGAAGGGAAAGGATTTTTAGTCGCTCGTATCTTCTAGCACTAAAATCATGAACCCATTCAAAGTTGTATTCTCGACGGTGTTCCTCGCGATCGTCGGCATCGAGACGACGCTCGCCATCATAAGCGGTGATATCATCCTCTTTGGCCTCATGCTTGCCCTCACCTTCTTCCTCATGTCGAGCATGAGATTGAAGGCAAGGCTCGTCGAAATGCACGAAATCCTCAAAGAGGAGAAGGGAAGGCTCACCGAACACTACGAGCGCATTCTCCGTGAGAAGTCCCTGCAAATCTCTCGTCTGATCGACGAGAACAATATGCACAGGAAGACGCAGGCGGTCCTCCATGACCGTGCCGAGCGTCTCACGCAAGAGAACAGGTCTCTCGTAGAATCGGCGAAATTGAAGCCTTCTCCGTTCAAGTCGAGAAAGCTCAAGGTCAAGACGGCGACAGCATAGTATTCCTCTTCAAAGCCAGGACCGCTCTGGCTTTGGGATAGGCATATTAAAAAATAACAAAATACTAGATTTATGACGCAGAATAAGGCTCTCGAGATTCTAAAGACGGGCAAGAACGTGTTCCTCACCGGGGAGCCTGGCTCTGGCAAGACATACACTGTGAACCTCTTCACGCAGTGGCTCAAGGACAATTTCCGCGTCTTCGCCATTACCGCGTCGACAGGGATCGCCGCGACGCACATAAACGGCGTCACGATCCATTCGTGGGCGGGCATCGGTATCAAGAAGAACCTCACCGAAGGGCAGATAGAGGCGATCCTGGAAAAGCCCTTCTTCGCCAAGCGCTTGAAGAACGCCGACGTCCTCGTCATCGACGAGGTATCCATGCTCGACGCGCAGACGCTCGACGACGTCGACGCGGTCCTCAAGGCGGCGCTCAAGAACGACCTGCCGTTTGGCGGAATCCAGGTCGTATTCGTCGGCGACTTCTTTCAGCTCCCTCCTGTGTCAAGGGACGGATCGGCTCACTTCGCCTTCGAATCGAAGGCATGGCAGGAGGCGAACCCTACCGTCTGCTATCTCACGGAACAGCATAGGCAGAGCGACGAGAAGTTCCTCGAGATATTAACCGCTATGCGCCAGGGCAGGATCACCGACGACCACAAGAAGACACTCCTTGAGGGAGCGAACAATCCGAACGCGGAATCGAAACTCTTCACGCACAACGTTGACGTCGACTTCATCAACCATAGCGAGCTCAAGAAGATCGAGGGCATGCCGACGGAGTTCGTGATGAAGGAGACCGGCATACCTTTCCTCGCCGAGATATTGAAGTCGCACTGCCTCTCGCCAGAACGCCTCCTTCTCAAAGTGGGGGCGGTCGTCATGTTCACCAGGAACAATTTCGACGAGGGCTATGTCAACGGCACGCTCGGAAAGGTCATCGAGCTCGACGATGACGAATTCCCCGTAGTCGAGACGAAGGACGGAGACATCATAACCGTGAAGCCCGCCGAGTGGTCGATCGAGGAGCATGGGCACGTCAAAGCGACGATCAAGCAGATACCGCTCCGTCTCGCATGGGCCATCACGGTTCATAAGAGCCAGGGCATGAGCCTGGACGAGGCTCGGGTCGACCTGTCAAAAGCGTTCGAATACGGCCAGGGCTATGTCGCCATTTCCCGCGTCCGATCGCTCAAAGGCCTGCATCTCGAAGGCGCGAACGAGAAGAGTTTCGCCATGCATCCAAAAGTGGTCGAAAAGGACAAGGAGTTTAGAAAGGCGTCGGAGGACATCATATAAATAAAACAATGTCAGAATCCATAAATCTCACTCGCGATCTGAAAATGGACCTGCCGAAGGCGGTTTCCGGCAAAGTCCTCCTCTACGCCAATTCGGGCGGAGGGAAGTCGTGGGCGATCCGCTACCTTCTCGAGCAGTCCTTCACGAAAATACCTCACATCATCCTCGACACGGAAGGCGAGTTCGCGACCCTGCGCGAGAAATACGACTATATCCTCATAGGCAAGGGATATGACATCGCCGCGGACCCGAAGACGGCGGCGCTCATGGCCTTGCGCCTCTGGGAATCGCGCGTCTCTGCGGTGATCGACCTGTTCGAGCTCTCGCCGGAGCAGAGGCAGGTTTTCGTCAAGAACTTCGTCGATGCCATGGTGAACGCCCCCAAAAATCTGTGGAAGCCAGTCATACTCGTCATCGACGAGGCTCATGAATACGCTCCAGAGAACGGGCATTCAGAGACGGGACGGTCCCTTCACCTGCTCGCTTCGAAAGGGCGCAAGAGAATGATTGGTCCAGTGTTCGCCACGACCCGCCTGTCGCTCCTCTCAAAGAACGTGGTCGCGGCATGCAAGAACAAGTTCATCGGCCAGTCGTCTCTCGAATCGGACATGAAGCGGGCTTCATTCGAAATCGGCTTCACGACCCGCGAGCAGATAGTCTCTCTCCGTGATCTCGATCCTGGCGAGTTCTATGCATTCGGTCCCGCGATCTCGAAGACCGTCACGAAGATGAAATTCGGCGCGGTTAAGACTTCTCACGGCGATGCGACCTATGCGTCGAGTACCGTTGCTCCCGCATCGGAGAAGGTCAAAAGAGCCCTGGCGAAACTGGCAGATTTGCCCCAGGCGGCCGCCGAAGAGGCGAAGACGACCCAAGAGCTCAAGATGGCTCTTTCGAGCGCCAAGAGGCGTATAACAGAGCTTGAGAGGGCTCCAAAAGTGGTCAATATGACCAGGGAGGAAGCGGAGAAGCAGACGTCGCACATCGTAGAGAAAGCGCTGTCGAAAAAGGATAAGGAAATCGCCATGTTCAAGAGCAAGCTCTATCAGGAGCTCCTTCGATCGCACGGTGATGCGGTTAAGGCGCTCGAACGCCTCGGCCTCTCGATCGAGAAGGTCAAAGAATCCGTTCCTGAAATCCGTACGTTCATGAGCGGAGCGACGGCATTTCCTCCGCAGGTAAAAATAGAGATGAGAAGCAAGCCAATGGACGTACAATCTGTGAAGATCGTCGGCATGCGGGATATCGTCCCGAAGAAGCGTTCAATCGAGGACACAGGAAAGCTCGGCAAAGGAGAGGAGGTTGTCTTGAACACGATCGCGCAGTATCCGAACGGCATATCGACGGAGCATATCGCCGTTATCACGGGATACAAGGCGACGTCGCGCAGGACGTATCTACAGATACTCAAGCAGAAGGGATTCATCCGCCAGGAGGGCGAGCTTTATATCGCCGAGCCATCAGGCGTTAGCGCCCTCGGCGACAGTTTCAAGGAACTGCCGACTGGCAAGGCCTTGCAGGACCATGTCATGACGACGTTGCCAGAGGGCGAGAGGAAGGTGTTGCAGGTGCTCCTTGAGTGCTATCCGAACTCGATCTCGTTTTCCGACATCGAGGTTGCCACGAATTATAAACCAACGTCTCGCAGGACGTACCTACAGAAGCTCGGCGCGCGAAAGCTCGCGGAGGTCTCTGCGGGGACGGCCAAGGCGAGCGATAAGCTTTTCGACTAATGAGAAATGAAATTTTTGGATTTTTCTTCGGTGCGATTCTCGGGCTTGGAATAATCTTCCTGGTAGTGATTCCTTTCGCCATGAAGAAGGCCGAAGCCCAGAAATGCCCCGTAAAGTGGACGCCTCCGACGGAAGGGAACATCTCGATCGGCAATAATTAAATAGCGCCATGGGATTCCTCTATCAGCACCAAAGGAAAATCGTCGCCGACGACAAGAAGAAAGTCGGCATATTCCTCGGCACGGGATCGGGTAAGACCTTGATCTCGCTCCTTTTGGCTAAGAAGAGGGTCCTCGTCATCGCCCCAAAGACGCAGAGGGATGACCAGAACTGGGAGCGCGAGATGTTCAAGTCCAGGCTCGCAGTCAACCTCACTGTGATTTCGAAAGAGGACTTCCGGCGCGACTGGAATGACTTACCAAAATTCGACACGATCATAGGCGAAGAGGCACACACCCTTCTCGGCGTGACGCCGAACACGAGGTGGCGAAACAAGCAGGAGATACCGAAGGCTTCGCAGCTCTATGAGGCTCTCATGGGCTATATAGAAAAACATCAACCAGATCGCATATACATGGTATCGGCCACGATCATGAAGACGCCGATGACCGTGTGGGCCGCTTCCCAAGCGCTCCAATATCGCGATATGGAAGGCAAGCCGTGGGACTTCTTCGAGTTCCGCAAGCGGTTCTATGTGAAGCTCCCTGTCCCTGGCAGAGACATATGGGTCGTGAAGAACGATTCGGCTACGAAAGACCTGCTCGCCTCTCTCGTCCGAAAACTCGGCTACGTCGGCCGTCTCGACGACTATTTCGACGTGCCGACGCAGGTCTATAGGACGGTCCATATCGAGCTCACGCCGAAGCAGAAAGCCCGCATAAAGGACATGATGATCGAATATCCCGATCCTATGGTCCGGGCGGGGAAGATTCATCAGATCGAGAATGGCACGCTTTCGGGCGACGAATTCAACGCGTCGGAATCATTCGAGAACGGCAAGGTCGATAAGATACTCGAATATGCCGACGAGTTCCCTCGCATGATCGTTTTCGCAAAGTACACGGACCAGATCAGGCAGATCGCGGTCGCGCTCAAGGAGGCGAAAAAGAAGGTCATCGTCATATCGGGATTCGAGAAGCAGAATCGCGGAGAGGCCTTGAAAGAGGCAGCCGAGGCTTCGGAGTGCGTCGTCGTCGTTCAAGCGCAGATATCGGCCGGATGGGAGCTCAAGGAGTATCCTGTGATGATATTCGCCTCGAAGACGTATTCGTTCGTCGATTACGACCAGGCGATCGGCCGCATCCAGAGGGCCGACAACATCAAGAAGAATCTCTATATCGATCTCGTCGTGAAGGGAGGGCCAGACGAGGCGGTGAACGAGTGCGTCGAGAACAAGAAAGACTTTAACGAGCGGATATACGCAAACCGATGAATCCGTATCAAATTCTCGGCATACAGAGAAGCGCGACGGAGGAAGATATAAAAAAAGCTTTCCGACGTCTTGCCCATATCCATCATCCCGACAAGCAGGGCGGTAGCGCCGAGATGTTCAAGAGAATAAGCGAAGCAAAGGACCTGGCGATCAAGAACCTGTCGTCTCCGTTCGTCAGGTACGATCCCCTTCGGTCGAGGCCGAACGGAGGCTTCTGGTCCCCTCCGTCGTACGAAAGGGACGTATACGCCGATCTGATGAAGAAGATGAACGACGCTATGAACGAGCAGTACGACAAGAGGAGGAAGATGGCGGAAGACTTGATGGCGCAGATGCAGAAGGCGCGGACAGACGCCCTGCGGAGGCAGGCGGAAGAGGTTTTAAGGGAAAGGTTTAAGCGAGGATTTTAAATGAACGCACTAGAAATAAAAGAGATTTTTGAGAGGTACGGATGGAGCGACCTCGGGCCGAAGAAGAACCCGAACATGCTTTCGTTCCGCAGGAAGGGAGATTTCACCCGCTTGAACTATTTCGTAAGGACGCAGAACGTCACCTTGCAACTCGGCATGTTTCCTACGAAGACGTTCCGGGAAATCGACACCGCAGAGAAATTAGAAGAGGTATTAAATTCAATACGATGATCTGGTCAAGATTAAAAAGCTTCAAATGCCCGAAATGCGGGACGTCGCTCACGCATAAGCCGTCGGCGCTCGAGTATATATGCCCGTCTCAACACTGTGATTTCGTCATAGGCACAGAGAGATTCGATGAGCTCGTCAAAGAGAAGCAGGCGTCGAGATACCCGCAGGAAATGGATAATATGTCGGCCCTCAACAATCTTGGCCGAGAGGAGATGAGCGATGATTTTAGCGATAGCCCGTTTCTCGACAGATGATAAAGCACGAAACAAAAGCGTCGGAGCTCTTCCGCCACTGGCTCAAGGCGAACCCGTATTTCACGAGCTCTTTCGAGATGAAGGATACCCGTGGCAAGAATAGCCTGCCTTTCTCCGACGTGCCGCAGGAGCAGATCGACTGGGGCATGGCCATAAAAAGCCCGAAAGGCGTCCTCATTCGCACGCAATCGGTATCGAACGGCATGCCGGACTATATCTATCTGCGCGGCGAGCCTGCCTGGATCGTCGTCAAATATCCGACAGCGATCGAGATCATCGACGTCGAGACGTTCGCCATGGAGCGCGATCGGAGCAAGGCGAAGTCTCTCACGCACGAGAGGGCGCGAGCCATATCAGTGAAGAGCATAAAATTGCGACAGAAGCCATGAAAGCGCCTACCAGATATTGCAATACGACGGGCAAGGTGATGTTCGACAAAAGAGGCGCGCAGTCGGCCGCGAATTACCGTTTCGACAGGGACAGGGTCATCCTGCGGATATACGCCTGCCACTATTGCAATTCATGGCACCTCACGTCCCGTGTCGCCAGGAACTCCCATGACAAGAGGCACAAGATACCGATCAACTACAAGCCTCCGAAGGACGACAGGTACGAAGACGAGGAATAAAAAGCCTGGTTTGCATCGAGGGAGAACTTTCATTCTGCCCCCATGCAAACCAGGCTTTTTGTATTTAGATGAGCTCGACGTACACGCCGTTCGTGCTTCCGTAAAGCTTGCGGGCTCGGCCGAGAGCCACCTTGTTCTTCATGTGCTTGAGGCCTTCGGTCACGAGGAGAGTGACGAGGGTTCCCCAGATCGCGGTGCCCGTATACTCCTGGAGGAGCGCCGAGAACTGATCCGAGAGGAGCACGCCTGCGCCCGCAGTTATAAAGAGACCGCCGACCGAGATGAAGAATGACTTCGCTCGGAGCGTCCAAAGATTTGTATTCATACAGATAAAAATAATGCTAAAAAACCACTACTTAATAATACCTAACTTGCGCAGAAACGCAACGAGCCAAACGACCATATTGAGGTCGATCGTTGGCTCTTGGGCGAGCTCCTGCATGGAAGGCTTCGGGACGCGCCGAATGAGCTGTTCGAGCCATGCGCGGGTTATGAGAGTGCCAGGGCACGTCTTCCCTGTGGCGAAGTCGCGGTGAAATCTCACGTCCTTTGTCGCGATGCCGTATTTGTCCTGCCAAGCCCATATCTGATCGCGGAGCATGACGGCGTCGGCCTGTGTCGGATACTCGACGTCGCCATCGAAGCCGATGCACGTTCCGAGCGATTGCAGGTTCATCGAAAGAGCCTTCTTCGAGCCTGGGGCGTAGACGGTGACGCCGTCGTATTCCTGGTTGCAGTGCGCGCCGACCTCGTCGTCTTCGCGCGGTCGCCAGTTCTTCCCGCCGGTGATAAAGCTGTGATATCCGACATATTGATTGCTCCTCGAGACGGGGAACTGCCTCTCGTCGCGATGATAGATATTCACAGACTTGTACTGGTCTGTCGAGATTTTATACGACGTGTCGCTACAATGGACGAGTATGTATTTCGGGTTGTTTGTCATTTTATTTTCTTTTAAATAATGCCTTTATGATCTCGATGAACATTTCGAGGAAGCTCACTTTCTTCGGCTTCTCTGGAAGCTTCTCGAGCGTCCACTGCATAGCGAAATCGGAGTTGTAGAACGGCGTTCCGACCTTGAGATACGGGCTGTAGGTGTCGCGCCAATAAGGGCGATTGTCTGCGTCGAGATAGACGCAGAGGGTCAAGTGGTTGTCCGATACGCCCGCAGGCTTCTCGTAATATCCGCCGTCGCACTCTTCCCACGCATAGACACTCATCGGAACGGGACCAGACTTCAACGCCTGTCGGAGCGCCGCGTACTTCTCTATAGGGAGCATTTCGCGCCTGTAGACGATGCCGTAGCGAGGGTCCCATCGCTCGCGCCAAAGGCGTCCTGCCGCCTCGCAGGCTTTCTGGCTTCCGCCCTTGTACGAATTGAACTCCTCCCATGAAGCGATGTCGTCCGAGAACGGGAGCATGCTGTCGGGGATCATTCCATGGTCGCGGATCGACTGCGCCGCCTTGAGCGGGTCTCCGCCATAAGGCGTCGCCTCCGCGAACATGAGGTTGAAACGGGCCGAGTAGTTCTGGTCTATGATGCCGTACTCCTCCTCCTGGGTCGTGGCGATGCCTCTCTGGTTCGCCTCGACGAAGCAAGCGGCGCTCTCCACTCCGTGCCTGTTCTGATCTTCATCCGGCGGAACGAAATCGCGCCAGTCGCCGTCCTCTCGCAGGATTTTTGCAGGCGCTTTTCCGACGCCGAAAGTGTAATGGCTCTCCGTGATCTGCGGATATACGAAATTCGTCCTGTAAGTGGTCTTCCTAGTCATTTTTCCTTATGTCATTAAGCACGGGAAGAATCTGCGTATAGTAGATCGATCGGGTTTCCCTCTGCCCTTCCGCTATCTCTTTCGTGGATTCCTGGATCGCCTTTACCGCCTCTTCGAGCTTTGCCGTTCGCTCGTTATCGATTCCGCGATCTTTCGCTACCTCGACGCGGAATTCCGAGAGCTGTCCCTCCACTTCGCTCGAAGCCCCCGCTTTTGCGGTGAAGTATCCGCCGACCACAGGGATGCATGCCAGGACGATTCCTGCCATGAGAGCTTTTCCCTTGTTGTTGAGAGGCATGGTCATTTTCGTATTTCTTCGTAGGTGTTAGCGCCTTCGAGAGCCTCTTCGGCCGTTATCGACCCTGAATTTATCGCGGCCCTGGTGTAGAGCTCGCCGATCTCGTCGGCCGACAGGACGCCATCCGCCGTCGGGCCTTCGCCCTGGATAGCCTTATCGATGACGAATTGCTCGATCTCCGAATCGACCGTCTTCGTGACGGTCACTGGCTCGGCGATCTTCCTCGTCGGCACGAGGCGCGCCTTATCCTCTGGCGAGACCTTGATCGAATCGAGTATGTCGATGACGCGCCTGGTGTTATTCTCGCAAATGGTCGCCTCTTCCTCTTTTGTGCCACCGAAGCTCAATTGTGATTTACCATCGCCGAAACGCAAGCCTGCGTAGAACGACAGGCCGACGGCGAGGACGAAGATGATAAATATTTTTCTCATAGATAGCTTGGTGCTGATTTTAAGTAATTGTTCCTGTCTAACAAAACGATAGAACTGCAATAGAGGCATGTCGTCTCAAGCCACAGATGACCGAGCTGTTTTCTTATAGTCTCGATGTCGGCCGAGCGCAGGAGCATGTTCACGGACATCGAATGCCTCATGATGTGCGGATACACGCGCTTCTTGATCTTCGCCCGCTTGCCGAGGGTATGGACGAGCTTGCGGAGCGCCTGCCCGCTGAACTGCCTGCCCTGATACGTCTTGAACAAGAATTCGTCTGGCCCTTTCTTGTATTCATTGACATAGTCCATGATGACCCTCGTGCATTCTGGCGTGATGTCGACGACGCGATCCTTCAATCCCTTTCCCTGGATGACTTTCACCCTGTTCGTAGGATAGTCGATGTCCTTCGTGCGGAGCCCGCAGAACTCTTTGTTTCTGATGCCGGAGTACGCAAGGAGCGATATCGCCGCTTTCTGCTTGAGATTATTAGAGACGAGTATCATCGAGGTGACCTCTCCTTCTGTGAGGACCTCTTTGATGACGTGTCTCGGCTTTTTCTGCCGGCCGAAACGCACTGGCTTGCCGATGAAAGACATATACTGCTCGACACCGAGCGCGGTATTTATCTTGTGGCTGAACGAGTAGTCGGAAGTGTAGAGCTTCTCCATGAAGACTTTGGCTTCGTCTATGCTCGGATAAGGCCCCATCACTTTCGTAAACCTTCTCGCCGTGCCGAGATATCCCTGCACAGTTATAGGCTGATAACCTCGATCTACGACGAGAAATCGCGTGAAACTATTTGCATTTTGCATATTATTATGTTGTTATGATAACAACATATACATGCATATTTCTATCGAATTGTCAAGATACAGGCACTTGCTTTTAACGCCATCGCAGGCGATTCGGCCTTAATCTGTCAAAGGCACAGTGTCCCATCCGCGGCCTGCGTGTTGGTTGCAGACGTAGAGGACGTTGTTCGTATGGTCGATAATCATTCGGCCTGTTTCGTTCAAAGAATCGCAGTCTCCGGCAGGAGGAGCTCCCGCTTCCGAATCAATTTGAAGATATGATCGCGTTCCGTTGCCTTTTGAGCCCAAATCGAGCGTAGATGCCGGCGTCGTCGTCCCTATACCCACGTTACCGCCGTTTAAAATTGTTATACCCGAAGTTGGTGCCG
>ERZ869925.211-NODE-211-length-41071-cov-8.364809_pt1 | contig 41071 bp, 60 predicted proteins | sample MGYA00579311_ERZ869925 | MGnify/ENA primary metagenome ERZ869925 (study PRJEB32216, sample SAMN09231817) | wastewater metagenome | place: USA: Maryland | collected 2016-07-30 | study: EMG produced TPA metagenomics assembly of the PRJNA472060 data set (Reclaimed...
GCTGTCGTTCAGGACGTGCGAGTGGTCGACGTCGGTTGCACCGGTGCTGTAGCTTGCCGGGATGGATGCGGTGATTCCGGTAGCGGCATTTGCGATCGTTCCCGAGACCGTCCCCGTGGGGCTCGCAGACCCTGTTGTTCCACTCGATCCGCCCGTGGTCCCCGAGCATGTTCCGCTCGGCGACGAACTTCCCGTACTACCCGAGATCGTAACGCTCGGCGACTCCATGCTGCCGTCGGCGGCCGGAACCGACTCGGTGAACGTACTGCCCAGCTTCAGGAACTTGCCCACCAGGTTGAGCCCAGATCCCGACGAGTTCGCCACGCCGTCCATGATGGCCCAGCCGCTCGGAATGCTGCTGAGACTTGCAACGAAGCGAATGTCCCCGATCGACGAGCTTGCCGCGGCAATCAAGTCCTCAAGCTGGCGAATGACATCAGGGATTCGCTCCCAGTTCCGGCGAAGGCGTACCTCGTCATTGCTCGGATGCGGATCGATGAGTTTTGCAAGACTAGTCATAGCCGCTGAACCCCCGCCCGTTCGATGACGGCCAACAGGGATTCCAAGGCCCATCGCTCATTGCTCGAGAGTTTCAGGCAGAAGGCAGCGCCCCGGGCCCGCGGCCGCTCCTTGGGGTTGAGCCCCGGCATCGACCAGGTTCCCGAGACGCCGAACGGATCGGCTTCGAAGGCGTCCTGTGCCGTGGCGCCGACGGTGACCTCCCAGTCCACTTCCCCCGAGTCGCTGGCCAACTTGGCGACCAGTTCCTTCAATCGCCCCTCGTGATACCCCGACCCGCCGCTCAGATCGATCGGCCCCAGGACAACGTAGCTGTCGATCGGCGTCCCGTCGTCGGTGGCCTGGTCGTCCCGGTGGCTGCGGCTGAATCCATCCCGGCAGCCCAGCCAGACGCCCGAGTAGGCGTTGGTCGAGTCCTGGCGGGCGAACAGGCACGTTGGCTCAAAGTCGAAGGGGTAGCTCGCGGGAAAGAACTGAGCCCGTGGCCCACCGCCGGCCTCGGTGTCGGTCGTGATCCAGTAGTGGGTGCCAGGGTCCGTTCCCGACAACGGCACGACGAACAGATGGATGCCCGAGTCGCGCAGGTCGTAGGCCATGAGCACGCGAAAGGCGGTCGCGTCAATCGCGAGCAAGTCTGCGGGGAGCGTGGCCCGCGAGATCTCGATAGGGCGGCTGTTGGCGCTCGGCGGAATCGCGTACAAGCCGTTCAGGCTCAAGAAGTAGATCCACCCACTGGGAGTCACGCACCACGCCTGTTGGTCGATGATTCCCACGTTGATCGACAGCGGCATCACTTCGCCGCCGGCTGTCGGGTCGCCACGGAATAGGTAGAGCTGGTCAGCGCACCCGGTGATGCAGTAGTCGTCGTTCGTGGCGAACCCGCTGGTCACCGGCCGGCCGATCAACCCCGCCTGGCTCCCGGAGTTCGTGGCGAATGCCGCCCCCGCATCGTCCTGGGAGTAGTCGAAGTCGAAGGGGTCACCCGCGCGGCTCGCGTAGACAATGTGCGGGCTGGCCGGATCGCCAGACAGCATGATTCGGTCGCGCCAAAGCCAGCCGAACGTAACGCCCGCGGGATACGATCCTTCCGCGACTTCCCAGTCTGACACCGTGTTCGTGGCTGGGTCGTAGATCTGCGGGACGTCGCCGCCGGTCGGGACAATCGACCAGACGTAAATGTAGGTACTCGGCGGGACGTTGGTCTTGGGGTAATGGCCGATGTTGGCAATGCGAATCTCGTCGACATTGATCTCCAGGATCTCGTAGGAGCCCTGCGATCCGAGCGCAATGATGTCGCCGACGTTCAATCCGTGCGCCGTCCAGTCAGCGACTGACGGGTCGGTGAAGGTGGCGGTGTCGTTCGTGAAAGGCGAAGGATTGTCGACGGTTCCGTTCGTGCCGCTCAGCAGGCTATTTCCGCCCACAGGGAAGTAGATCTTCTGCAACCGCTCGATTCCACAGATGCGGCCGGTGTCAGGGAATGTGGCCCCCGACACTTCTTCCCAGTCGCCGCTGAACTCGCGGTAGAGCTGACCTTCGACGATCGCCATCATTTGCGTCACCGGCACGCCGGCGGAGATCCAGGTCACCGATCCCAGGTACTGAAACTCAGCCTCCAGGTCGAGAGCAAGGGACTTGGCCAACCCCGGCCGGCTTCCACCGCGATCCCGACCAAGAAGCGTGTCTGACGGGCGCACGTTCAGCATGCACGGACTCGTGAACGGAGCCTGCTGCTTGTAGGCCAGCCGTCGGTTGAGACCGGCAGTTGGGAATCGGAGGTCGATGAGTTTGGGGGGCATGGTCTTCCTACGAAGGGGTGACCTGTCGCGCCACGACAATGAACGCCCCGGGCGGGCTATAGACAACAACTGCACCGATCCCTTGCCAGTCGTAGTACCAATTGCCTGACTCGCCAGCCGCCGCTTGAATGGTGATCTTGTAGTAGCCGGTCGATACTCTGGTGATAGCGCCAGCCCACGATGCCGTTTCCGCGCCCACGTAGGTGAACGTGTACACCGTGCCGTCTGGCTTCTCGATGAAGATCTTCACGTCCGTAGGATCGGCCAGCGCCTCGGTTGCCTGGCTGTAGATCCAGCATCGAAGCTCAATCGCGGTGAGTACGGGATGCTTTTTCATTCGCACTCTCCACAAGAGACGGATTCAACAACCATCCAGGCGATGCGCTCGGCGGTCTCCATGCGGGCTGCGGCACACACTTCCGATTCGATAATCATCCACGCGCTGCGATCCTCAAGCCGCATGAATGCAGGCGACTCGTCGAGTTCGATCTCCGCCGAGCTCTCCTGTGTATGAATGCAGCCTGGATCTTCAGTCTCGATATTAGTGCCGAGTATCCTGGGGACATCGAACGAAACGTCTAGCGTTCCCGTGATGGTCTCGGTTCCCGAGGCGTCAATGGCCGGAGCATCGAACGACACATCTAAATTGCCGCCAATTGTCTCGGTGCCGGAAGCGCTGATCGCGGGCACGTTGAACGACTCGGCCAGTGTCCCCGTGATGGTCTCGGTTCCAGTCGCCGCAATCGCTGGAACATTGAAGGACGCGGCCGCTGTGCCGGAAATGGTCTCAGTACCTGCCGCAGCAATGGCCGGTACGTTGAACGAGATGCCGACGGAGCCGCTGATTCGCAGCTTCTGCGGGGGAATCCAAAGGCCCTTCGGATAGAAGATGCGACAGTGATCAGCGACGGTCGGCGCGTTTGCCAGCGTCAGGTTGTACCCGCCCACTGGATCGATCTCCGGCGAGTTTCGGCCCATCAGGGGCCAGTAGGCGACAAGATTCGCAGGGCGGACCAAGAGCGGCGATACTCCGCTCGCAAGCATGAGCGCGTCGTCGGCCGTCAGCGCTGCATCCCAAATGCCAGCCTCGGCGATTACAGATCCGGCAAATCCAGCAATTGTCGTGTTGTACCTCGCACCAACATGCACGGCCGTTGGTACTGGCGTAACGGAGGTAGTGTTCGTCCCCGAGTTTCCGCCGTTCAGGTACACCGTGCGACTCGTCGCCGATGCGAAGACGGCCAAAGTATGTTGCCATGCGCCTGCCGTAAATGCGGCTGATGAGACTGCGATCCCCTGCACGCCCGCCGAAGCCACAGCGTTTACAAAGTCGCCGGCCACGGCACCTGCGGCCACGATAACGAAACGATCTGACCCGCCGATGGTGTCGAGCGCAAGTAGGGTGTGCGATGTTGTGATGTCGTCGGGCTTGAACCAGCAGCCCATCGAGAACGGCACGGCCGCAACGGGGGTCGTTGACGACTCCAGGTACTGCGAGCTGACGCGATCAAAATAGCGAGCCAAGGCTTAGGTCTCCTTGATCTCGATGGCCGAGAGTTCGGCGTCTCCGGTCATGTCGTCCGTGCCGCTGGTGCCATCCGCATCCCGAGTCACCTTCAGGCGGAACTCTTCCCCCGCGGCCACCGAGTCCATCTGTCCGCCGCTGGTATGCGCGATCGACGTTACGGTCTCGACGCCAGATGTGCCGTTGGCGGTGCCGCCGACGGTCTGTGCCGTGGCGAATCCATCCGAGTCGATGTCCTGGCTGGCCACCGCCTCGAAAGCCGTGGCCCACCTGGTCGTTCCGCTGGTGGCGCTGGTGGCTTTCCAGTGGAGATAGACCGTCACCCCGCCGCCCGCGTAGTTGCGGGGCATGATGCCGCGGAAGATTGCCGATTCATCCGTCCCCGCGTCGAAGTCCAGGACGAGATGCCCGTTCCGCGTATCGAACGTCGCGTAGTTGCTCGACGGCGGTTCGTTGTCGGATGCCTTGAAAACGCACAGTGTGTCGCCGCTGGCCATCGTTAGGCTCCTTGCACGTATCGCTTACGCACGATGGCAGTCAGCAGCCGGGCTTTTGCGGACGCCGACAAGGCGCCGCGGGCGGGCTGGGGGATCGCGGCATTGAGCGACGCCGCGTTTGTGCTCATCCAGGCGTCAATGGCGTCGACCGCCGCGCGCAACTCGGTTTTGCTGATCGAGATTGACTCGCGATCGCGGCTGATGTCGGCCATGAGATCGGCCCACACGTCGCGACGATCGTTGTCGGACAGATTGGCCACGGTTAGACCTTCTCTTGGGTGTAGGTGTGCGACGAAACCGAGATGATGGCCGCGGCCACGATGGATACCGTGGCGAGGTTCAGGTTGCAGCCACTCGTCCCCACCGAACCATCGAAGATGACGGTCGAGCCGTCCGACTTCAGGGCTCGGAACCAGGCGGCCGTGCCGGTTGCATTGGCAGACGAGTCCGCCGTCATGGCGTTTGCCGTGGCTACGCCAGCCACAGCCGCGCCAAAAGCGGTTGCGTTGTAGCGCAACTCGGCAAGAAGAACTTGCGAACCGATGGCGGTATCCGCATTCGTCGGCTGCGCGCCGTCGTAGATCCGCAGGTAGCCGTTGTTTAGCAGTGCGGCAACGGCGTCAGCCGCGGCATTGGCGGCGGCGTTGGACAGCTTCTGAGTGAGGGCCATGATCCGCCTCTATTCGAAAGAAGCCCCGGGGGTAAGCCGGGGCGCTGAAATGGCAAACGCCGGCTTAGGTCTGAGCGACCGTGTTTCCGGCCGCGACGTCGACCATGCCGTGGTAGTACCAGTTCGTTCCGTCCGAGTAGAACTCGACCCAGTCGCCGATGATCGACTGATTGGCCACGAAGTTGAACGTGTCGCGAGCTGCGCCAGCGACGCCAGCGGTCCCCGCCCGCTCTTCCATCATGCCGTACATCAGGTTTGCGCCGCTGGTAGTCACGATGATGTAGGCCGCGCCGGTTGGGGCCGTCTTCACGATGAAGCGGAATCGCAGGCCAAGTGCAGGTGCAGGTAGCGTGCTGGTGAACCCGGCGGCCAACGATAGGTAGAACGTCTTGCCGTTCTCGCTCGCATCGATGACGTTCGTAGTAATAACCACCTCATCGCCGTCGCCGACCGCCTGATTGATCTCGGCGGGCGTGGCGGTCAGCCCCGTCATGTTGCCAACCAGGTGATTCGCGATCACCCGCCACTTGTAAGATCCGGCGTCGTCGATCGACATGAACAGGCCGAACTGCCCGGGGTCCGACAGCACAAAGGCCGTGGTCCCCAGTTCGTCGTACCCGCCCGTGACGGTTACGGTGATGTCGCCGCCGTCGGTCTTATGGGCGAGGCAAACCATCTGGCCGGTCTTTACCGGCGCGGGGAGCGTGCGAGTCTCGGCCCCGGCGCTGATCAAATTGTACTGCTGGAACCACTTGGTCACGGTCAGCACGCCAGCGTTCCCCGGATCGACTTCCCGGACTTCCGCAGAGTTCATGTCGTTCAGGATGTTGTGGGCAGACATCGGGGATTCCTTTGGGAATGGACTCGGAAAAGAGGAGTGTGTTACAGCCTGGCCCACAGGGCGTTGCAGCTCGTGGAGACTGAGCCATTGCGGTTGAAGCGGATCTCGATCATGGGGAAACCGCGGGCGTCGAAGACCAGGTAGCCCGGCGTATCGTCCTGCGGGCTCATGACGTCGATGTTCGTTCCCTGCGTCCCTTTGTTGGTGACCGGGGCGATCGTGTCACAGAAACGCTCGGTGTTGAGAATGCTTTTGCTGGCCAGCCCCGTCAGGGTGCAGCCCGTGCAAAGGACTTCCCACAACAGCGTCGGCGTCCAGATCTCGGTACTCTTCCCCCAGTCGGTCACGTCCCAGCCAATGCCCTGCATCAGCATGGTGTTGCCGTCGGAGCCGAGCATGTACGGCTTTACGCGGATGTTGTTGGGGATCGCCATGTTGGGGCATAGGTCATTCGGCCCGCCCGTCCACAAGAGTCCGCCCGAAAGCTGGCCTGCGGTTTGCGCGCCGGTCGCATTGTTCACCGTGTCGTTGATCTTGCCCGCATAGATGAAGGGCGAGACGGGGAGCGACACCAGCGCGGGCCACGTGGCACTTGCCAGGTCAGCATTGGCCGACCGGACTTTGCGGGCGAATTCAACCTGGGTCTGCAAAAGCATCGCTAATCCCCCGTGTATTGGGTGCCGTTGTATCGAATGCCACGCTGGGTTCCGCGATGCTCACCAAGACACACCGGGCCGTCCGAAGAGTCGCCGTTGTAGCCCATGCGGTCGGGGCTATAGAGATCGCTATCGAACTTGATGGACCGGGCTAGTGATTCCAGGTAGGCCGTCTTGGTCACCTGGGCGTTCACCCCATCGTCGATCAGTTCGTCGGCCGTCAGCAGGCAGGCCAACTTCAGCGTCTCGCCATGGATCTCGCCGCCGATCGGGTAGTTGTCGCTGGTCAAGTCATCGGGAATCAGCCGATACTTGAACTGCAACCGATAGATCGCATCGGCCATTGGCCACAGCAGCATCTCGTAGCGCGAGCCGACCGCCGTGTCGAATGCCTTGGGGCGAACGCAGGCCGCTTGCACGGTCCCGGTCCGCACGCCCATCATGCGACGACTCAGAATCTCACCGAGATTGATCAGTTCCACCGTCCGCCATCGATTGTTCTCGGGGACGTAGTACAGCGGCCCGGTGATGCCGCCGAAGCCATCGGGCATCGTGTAGGCCATGCGGGCGAGTTCGTAGCTCGAGCCCGCAGTAACATCCACGGTCAGATCGTCGAGAGTGATTTGCGTTCCGCTGTCCCGGGTGTTGACCGAGTAGGCCACGGCGTTAACGACTAGGTCGCCGTCGGCCGCCCACGAGGGGAATGTTCCGCCGGACAGGGTGACAACCCCGTCGACGACGGTGATCGTCCCCGTGGCGTAGGGCGCGACGGTGGCAAGCTCGGTTGTCGGCTCCATGAATCGCCATCGGTGGGCTCCATAAAAGCGGCGCAGGGCGCTGCGGAGTGTGTCGTGAATCTGGGCGGCTTGCTCCGTATTCCAGTTGGCGCTGGTGCGCGTGTACCCCAGCCGCCAGCCGATGTCGGCTCGCAGGTCGGAGTATTTCGGGCTCAGCGTCGACTCGGCCATGAGTAACCTCGAAAAAAACCGCCAGCCCTGGCCATCGAATCACTCGACAGCCAGGGCCAGACGGGAAAACCAGGGACTATCCGATCAACTGACCCCAGGCGTAGAACGTCTCGTCGAGCGCCCGGGCAACGGTCGTCGAGTTCTTGACGCTCTTCATCGGGCTCATTTCCTCGTCGCCGGGGAAGTGAGTCGAGCTGCTGGCCTGCGCGTAGGTCACGTAATCCGACGTGATCTCCACGTTGTCCACGTAGGTGCGGATCACCTTTGCGGGGTCATATCCCGGGAAGCCCGGGGGAATGAACTTCCATCCCAGCTTGTAGAACGTGTCGACCACGATGGTCGCAACGGTGAAGCTGACCGCGGTGCCGCCCGCCTTGTGGTAGCCGAACTTCAGCGTGGTCGGGGCACCCACGAGGGTGTAGAACCCGATCCAGTCCTTGTCGGCAAAGGCATCGGCGTCGGTGAAGAAGTCGGTGACGGCCACCCCTTCCTCGGCCATGCCGCAGAACGTGTCGCCCGACGCAACTTGCGTGGGCCACCGGTTGCGGGACTCCCAAAACGTCGGCTGGCAGCCGGCATTCCCGGCCGTGAGGGACAAGGCCCCCAAGACGCCGGTGACGGTGCCGAGCTGCATGTTCACTTCGTCGTTGTCGGTGGTGTCGTTCGTCAGCCGAACACCGCCGCCTGTCAACGTGGCCAGCCCGGCGATCGAACCGCCGGTATCCTCCCACGACTGGTAGACACCGGCGCGACCGGCATATCGCCCGAGGTTCGACGAGACGGCAGCCGTCATGCCGAACCCCAGGTAATCCTCCATCACAAACCGCGCCGACGGAGTGCCGACGGGGTGGACTCGATTCTGCGTGGCGTGGAACGGAAAGCCCTGCCAGATATTCTGGGAGAGCTGATCCGATGCCGGCGCACCGCCGTGAATGACTTGACCCATGATCTGTTTCCTTCTTCAGGGACTCGTGAATGGAAAAGAGCCGTCCGGCAGATGCCGTCAGCTCGGGGGTGTTACACCTGGGCGAGGCAGTAGCCGCCTCGACGACGGTTGACGCATCGCAGGTTGATCCACGAGTCGCGGAAGTTCTCGTACACGTCGTGCATGGTCCCGTTCCGCAGCGGGCCCGAGCGAACGCGGAATCGCCCGGTCTTGTAGAACAACTGGAAGACGCCCCAGTTGATCCCGTAGATCGGGTTCTGCGTGTCGTTCTCGGTCAGGTACGAGACCCACTCGATCATGCGGCCGCGGAACATGGCCGACCCGGCCTTGGCCGCCACGTCGTCCTTGAGATCGTCGTTCTGGGCTCGCAGCAGCGGACGCATCGCTTCCCACACCGCGAAGGTGGTGTAGTAGGAATAGTCGTCGGCGCCGAACTTCAACTCGGGAGTCGGAACCGGGGCCTTGAACCGCGTCTTCTCGTCGGCCCGGATCCACTTGGTGATCAGGTCTTCCTGCGAGAAGGCGTCGTAGTCGGCCACGTAGCTCTTCCAGCCGGAGTAGCTGGTCGTGCTCAAGCCGGCCACGTCGCTGTGACCCGCCGGCGCTCCGCCCAAGAAGCCTTCCTGGCCGGCCGTCGGCTTCACGAGCCAGTAGGGGATGCCGTTGATCTTGTTGTCGGTGGAACTGGCCGGCGCACTCCAGCCGTCGATCTCCAGCAGTTCCGCCAGATCCTGGTCGGCGTCGGCATCGCGAGCGAGAACTTCGTCGATGATTTGGATCGCATCATCCGACTGGAATTCCTCCTCGTCGATGTCGTAGGCCCAACTCGTGGTGTACTTGCGCCAGCCGACTTTCGCCCGCTGGAACACGTCCTTCACGTTGGTCTGGTCCTCGGAATACATGCCGGTCCGGCGTGCATTTCCGTTGGTTCCGACCTTCACCTTCCAGTTGAGTTCGTGGGAACCCTTCTTGCCCATCTTCTTGCCATTGAAGACGCGGTTGGCGAAGGGGTAGTTCTGCTTGGCGAACGAGATGTTGACGTATTCGCCCTTGTCGTAGTCGGCCAGCGTGGTCTGCACGAAGTCAGCCAGTTGGTCGGGAGTCACTGCGGTCGGCATGATCTATCTCCTGCGGTCGGACGCTACTCGGCGGTCTTGTAGCTGGCCCACCGCGCAATGAGTTCGGGGTTCTGTGACGGATGAGTGTTGCCGGCCGGGCGTGGTCGGGTCGGAGTGGCAAGCCGCCGTTGCGACTTCTCCTCCGCTCGCTTGTGCATGACCTTGGTCTTTCGCTCTTCCATCTCCTTGCCGAAGAAGAATCGCGAATATCCTTCCACGAGCGCCTTCAAGTCGGGCTCTTGCCCGGCCTGCTTGGCGGCCACGTAGTCGGGGATGACCTTGGCCAACACTTTTTCGCGGCGCTCCATCAGGTCGCGTGGCGTCTTCTCGTGCGAGTCCTTCCCGAAAAGCTCGGGATCGAACTGCCGAATCGTCGCGTCAAACTGATCTCGGAATGCCACAAACTCCCGTTGCTGCTCGGCCTGCGTTACGCGACCCAGGTTCTCCTTCAAGACCTTCAGCTCTTCTTGCTGGGCCTTGAACACCTTGGCCGTGTCCTCGTCGAACTGAGACAGATCGATACCTTCGGGCTGGGATTCGACCTCTCCCTTGCCCGGCTTATCGCCTGCTTTCTTCGCGGTGTCGCCCGCGGGGGCGGCGGATTTCTCCGCACGTAGTCGGTTGGCCAGGGCGATCGCCTTCACCAGGTCCTTGCGGCTGGAGTATTGGGCGGCGTCTTCCCGGCTAATGCCCGCTTCCTGGGCCAGGTAGGTTGTGTCCTCGTCGAGCCAGGGCTTGGCCGGCTTGTCGGTCGACTTGTCATCGGCCTTGGGTTCCTCGGCCTTTTCTTCGACCTTCTCTTCGGCGACTTCCTCGTCGACCTCTTCCTTGGCAGTGACAGTCCCTTCGGGATCTTGGCTCGCGACAAACTTCTGCACGGCCGCCCGCTCGGCATCACCGAACACCAGGCCAGGAGAAGCTGCGGGCGTCTCAGCGGCGACGGCGGCTGTGTCGGCCACGGTCGTGGCGCCATCGCTCGCCCCGGTGTCGGCGTTCAGGAAGATTCGCGAAAGCAGGTCGATCGACATACCGTGGCTCCTAAGAGAAGATTCCGTCCGCGTTGTGACAGCCGCGCGAACGTGCGTATTCGGCCTGATGGCGGGCGCTCGTGAAGAGCGGGCGACCTACCGAGTCGTACTCGGTGTGTCGGATGCCATGCTTTTTGTTGAACTCGATGTTCTCGGGAATCTGGGCAACGGTGGTGCCGATACTGATGGACGGCGCGGGCGCGGCCCAAGCTCGCTTCTTGGCCTTCGGGGCTTCCTTGACCTCGACGACTTTCTTCTTGCTGGCGTCCCAGATGAAGATGCGGCCTTTCATGCGGGCACTCCTGTTGCGGCAGGCATCGCCATGGGCATCTGCAATGGCTGCTTCGCGCCGCCGCCATTGACCCGGGTGACCGTCCTGTTCGTGTTCGCCGGCTTCATCATCTGATGGCTGGGGCCGGTCGCACCGCCCTGATCGCGGTCGTTCAGCGGTTCAGCCCAGTCGATGATGTCTTCCAGTTCGGGCAGGTTCTCGTACTCGGCCATCATGCGGTTGAGCTTCTGCCAGTTGATCGATCCGCCCTGCTGCATCAGCATGGGCATGGCCGGCAGGATCACCCCCTGCACGTAGCTCATCACCGACTTCGCCTTGTCGCCCGGGCTTTGGTACGCCTGCGAGTAGGGCTCGACGGAGATCTGATGGTCGATGAACATCCCGCGGCGATTGCCGGGCGACCAACTCGTGTCGTGGCTCATGCCGCCGCCGAGATCCTCCCGGCCGGGGATCACAAGCCCTTCGTGGTCCCACATCAGCCAGCCCAGGTCGCGGCAGATGTCCGTGGTGAAGGATGTCACCCGGGCCTGCATCTTGGCGATCTTCTGGCCGACGTTCTCGTTGATCATCCGGTCTTGGCCGGCCGTGCCGCTCATGGGGCCGAGTCCCAGCAACGCCTGCAAGTTGCCAGCGACTTCGTTGGCCAGGTCCCGCACCGACTGGGTGAAGTTGAAGTTGCCCGGATCGACGCCGCCCTGCTTGACGAACTTGATCCCATCAGGATCTTCCGTCTTGCACCCCTGGCCGTCGGGCGTGGTGAGCATCCGCGCGGCCGTGTCCTCGGCACTTCCCTTGTAGAAGTAGATGTCCTTCTGTCGGCCCGCTTGCCGCGACTGTTTCCGCAGCAGGCGGTTGGCCAGCATGTGCAGTTCGTAGAGATCGTAGGCCGGCGGCACGGGCATCGTGTTGTCGGGTACGTCGTCGAAGGTCAGGAAGTGGTAGGGGCCGTTCTCCGGGCCTTTCCACTCCTGGTCGGCCAGCTTCTTGGTCGTGACCCCCTGGCCGTCTGACTCTGCCGCCACGGTGACGATGCGATTCGTGCGGGGGATCCAGATCTCCCACAGATCGACCATCTCTTCGATCTCATCCCGATCGCAATCGTCAGCCATCATCTGGGCGCTGTCGTGAGCGCCACGGGGATACTTCGAAGTCGGCTGCAGATCCTTGGTCGCGTCCTTGTTGAATCGCCTGTCCTTGCGGACCAACTCCAACGGGGCGCGGTAGCGATGGCCGCAGAATTGGATCTCACTCCATTCCTGGGCACCGGCGTCATGCACCCAATCCTCGAGAGACACCGGCTTGGCCGACGGGAATCCCACGTCATACCGCTGGTTCTCAATCTCGACTTCAAAGCCGTCGGCCAGGCACACCTTGACGATCCCGATGCCGAAGTAGGCGTCCAGGATCGAGCGGTCGATAGACACCTTCAGGTTGATCCGCTTGATCAGCCGGTTCAGCGACTGCTGGAAGCGGAAGGCGAACGGCTTGATCGTGTCGTTCTCGGTGCTGATCGAAGCCCGCGGATTGTTGGCCGACAGGGCCATCAGGTAGGCACTCGCCGTCATCTTCAGCAGGTTCAGGTAGACCGGCTTCAGAGCCGCGTTCTTCCCGTACTTGTGGCCGGCGTACTCTTTCAGCAGGGCACGGCGTGTTTCTCGAAAGGGGCGCAGGGTTTCCAGGCTGCTGTCAACAGCCCGTTTCAACCGCTGCATCTCCAGTTCCTTCGAGTCCGCCATCGATCCCTCGGTGGTTCAGGGACCAGCGCAAAAAAAGAAGACGGCATCCAAGTGTTCGAGCACTCGAATGCCGTCTTCGTGATTTGGCCTTAGCCTTCTCCGTGCTGGCCGGCGCGAAGGAGGTTAGGTCCCGTGATTTGTATGAGGACAATTACCAGTCCTCGTCAGTAGCTTCTTGTTCCTTTTTGAGCCGTTGGGCTTCTCGCCACTCGTCAGAGAGATAGGCGGGCGGGGCTTTTATAATCTCAGGCGTGGGCATTGGTCGATCTTCGACCACCCAGCACGCCAACGCATCAGCTACGCAGATGTCACCATGATTGTCGCTGCGGCCCGATGGGTCAAGGGATGTTGCCGCCTTCTTATGCTCAATGCCACCTTCGCCGGTGTAAATGTAGTTGCCGCATTCCAGGACGGCACTTTCCGAGTGGTTGATAAACCGGCTCTTGGCCAACCGCTGCTGGTAGCGGCTGAACAGCATCCCCTTCGTGTCGTCGTCCATGTGCCAGCCGGCCTGATCGGTCGGCTTGCGGATGGTTTTCTTTTCATCCTGGCGGTAGTAGATGTTCGGGTAGCCAAGAATTTGAACCTGCTTACCAAAGGACAGGCCAACCGGCCCGTTCTTCTCCCAGATCAGGAAGGCGTTGTTGAACCACTTGGCGATGGCCACCACGAGATTGGCGAATTCCAAGGGGACAATGCGATTGGACAGATACTCCAAGACCTTCTCGCCGGTCGATCGATTGGCCCCGGTTATCGCGGAGTCGGACGCACCAGTGCCTGCGGCAATGTCGGCGGACACCACGAAGTCGCCCGGCCCAACGGAATCATCCGGACCCAGCTTGAGCCAGAGCTTCAGGTTGCCGTTGGCCATTGGGGCGAAGCTGATCGTGCCGTCGTCGCGCACTTCGACATTCCCGACGACGAACGGCGGCAGCTTGTGCTGGGCGATATGCCGATCGAGAACATCCTTGTCGAACGGGCGGCTTGCAGCGCCGGCTGGGTTGATGTCCAGGTCCTCGGCAATCTGTGTCGGAATCGGCGTTCGCTTGCATTCGCCGTCGTAGTAGGGTGATCGAAGCGTGCCGTCGAAAACGAATTCGTACCCCTTGGGGTGGACGTAGTTCTTGTCGATGAATTCGACGCGGCCGTTCTGGGCACGATACAGGCCGCGGCTCTTCACCGGGTGCTGCGACCAGTGGAGACGAAGGACGCACTGGCCCTCCTTCTTCATCTTCTCCATCGTGTCGTAGTAGGCCCCAAACTGGCCGCGATAGGTCGAATTCATGATCCGGCACTTGGTCGTGTGCTGGACCGATTGGAGTGAACTGTATCCTTCCGACGGCTTGAACAGGCCGAACTCGTCAACCAGGGCGGCGGTGCATCGACCACCAGCGCCAGCGGACCCCGTGGTGCTGAGCCCCGTCATCACACTGCCGGTTTCTAGATTCTTCAGCATCAGGTGGGAGCGGTGCTTTCGCGGCGCGAGCCAGGCCGGCTGATGCTTGTGAATGAAGTCGATCTTCGGAAACAAGGCGTTGTAATCTTCCTTGTTGTCGACCAGTTCTTCTTTCCGGCTCATCAGCATGAAGGATAGATTCTTGCGAAAGTGCCAGAACCATTCAAACGCCAGCAGGCACATCCACGATGCGCCCATGTCTCGAGACTTCTCAATGCCCACGTCGTGCTTGCCGATCGCGTTCATCAGCGTCAGCAGGGCGTCGTCCTGATAGTTGTAGGTGATAAAGGGGATGGCCGGATTCAGGCCGGCGTCTTCCAGTCGCGGATCGTAGGTGAAGGCGAAGACGTTGAAATAGAACAGCGGGTCGCGGCTACATACCGTCCAAAGCTGGCTCTGAACGTTCTTGTCAGCCGCCGCCTTCTTCAACATCCACCGGCGAAAGGACAAGTTCTCCCGGAATCCCTTCGGCACTTTGCTGTAATAGCTCGTCGATGAGATTCGTCGGGCCTTCGTTGGTGTGCTTGCTGCCATCTTCGTTCTTGCTATTGAACTTGGCGAAGTAGAGATCGTAGAACTTATCCTTGCGATCGATGGCCCACTCCAGCAGGCCACGGGCTCCCGCACCTGGAGCGGTCGTCCAGTCGACGGCCGCCTTGTTGCCGATGTTCTGATACACCCACTCGAAATCTTCCCGCTTGCTCGATGGAGCCTTGTCGGCGGTGACCCTGCGAATCTCCGCTTCCTTCGCTTCGTTGGCCACTTCGGCCCGCGCGGTGCTGGTCGGGCTGGGGCCTGACGCCCGGGGGATGCCGGGTGGGTACTGTTCGGCCACCTTCTGCCAGCCGAGCTTTGCCGCCTCCTGCTGGGTGAGAGCGGGGTTGGCCTTGATCGCCTCGGCCTTGACCTTCTCCCGGAGCCGCACGGCTTCTGACCACCAGCCGAGTTCGATCAGCCGTCGCTTCAGATCGGCTTGAGTTTCTTTCTTCGCTTTCGCCATGACTCGCTCGAATGAAGAGGCCCCGGAGTGTGAATGCCTCCGGGGCGCAAGTGGCCGGCCTAAGGCCTGGGGCGGGACTAGCAGCCGCGGCTAAACACACGGGCGAAGATCGCACGGATCGGCCCGCGGGAACGCACGCGACGGAAGATGCGGCCGCGAGCCGCCGGGGCGGAACCATAGGCGGGTCCGCAGCCGTTGGGGCCGCAGTTGTAAGGTCCGGCCGCTTCGATGTCGCAGCAGGCCAGCAGGGCGATGACGATGGCGAAGATGAACAGGATCGGTCGCATTTTCGTTTGCCTCTTTGGTAATGGAAATTCAGTAGGACGATTGGCAATCAGGCTGGGCGGGCACGGTGTGGGCGATGCTCTCGGGATCGTTGCTGACAACCGCCTTCACGGCCCACATGGCAGAAGTCTCCAGTTCCGTCAGAGCGACGGCACGCTCGCGGCTATTCGGGCACTCCTTCTCGATCAGGTCTTTGATCGCCGAGAAGGCGGAGCGAATGTTCGTGATCTTGGTCATGGAGACATCGGACGGGGCGTGGTAAGCGAACGTCTTGCTGATCATCAGAAATCCTCGTGGGGTTGGGGGTCGGTGGAAAACTTGAGCGGCAGGATTCAGCCCGCCGGGTCGGTGACAGCTCGCACGCAAAAGGCCCAACTCGCGGCGCTCTTGACCATCGACAGGGAGTCGAAGCCGAAGCCCGACGTGAAGTCGCCCGCGCCAAATCCCCAGTCGCCCCAGGAATTCACGTAGGTCACACCCAGCTTGCCGCTCTTGTACGTCGGCTTGCAGTAGCAAATCGAATGGCCGGACCGACCGACGACAACGGGATGCTCGTGCAGCAACGCGGTCATCATCTGGTCCAGCCCGCGCAGGACGAACCACTCGACCGCCTTGAATCGCTTGCCGACATCTTCCCAGCCCGACGGCAGCTTGTTGCTCCAGCCCGTGGCCGGGAACGTGTGTTCGTATTTGGCCTTGTTCTCGGGAGTGTCGAGGGGCAGGATGCCGCGAGCCTTCAGTTCGCTGAGTCCGTCGTTGACCGAAGCGCCGGAATTGGGGCCGCTTCCGATCCGCTTGTAGAGACTCATGGCCGACAGCTTGGTGACGTTCGCCTTGCCGAACTGCCGAGCCTGGACGATTTGCATGGCCTGGGCACAGGCGTTGGCCACACACGACCCCTCGTTACGCTGGTTGAACACGTTGACGATCAGCCGCTCGGCCCCGCCCCCGTCCTCTTCCATCTTGTCGACGAGCCCCTTCCAGTCCGATTCTTCAATCGTGGGAACCTCGTCGCCATACTCGCGGATGCCAGCGAACTTCTCGCCGGTGGGAGTGATGTCGCCACGGACGTAGTTCGGATCTTTGGTGAAGTCGACGTCTTCGAAGTTCATGGCTCAACCTCCCGCCCGTTTGATGGCTTCGATCACACCGTCGGCCGTGGCAGGCACTGGCCCGCGCCACACAACCTTGCCAGCCGGCGTTCCAATCACCATCTCCGGCAGCTTCCCGAGCGGAGCCCACCGCGACACAAGCACCGACGGCTTGCCGTTGGCGTCCGTGAGGTCATCGTCGAGGATGTTGAGCGTGTGGCCGTTGGCTTTGAGGTAGGCGTCGGCTGAGCCCGTGCGGAGGTTGATGAAGACGCGGGCAAGCTCGGGGGTTGTTTCACTGGTTTCGTAGATGATGCTGACCTGAAAGGGACCGACCGTCGGGACCACCGGCCCGGGAGGATCAGGCTTGGGAGGCTTTGGATCGGGAGTGCCGACCGTCAGCACATGCTCGTCGCCTGCCCCCTTGCCGGCCACATCCCCCGAGAGGAAGAACACAAACCGCCCGGGAGTGGCCGACGTGAACACGATCACCCGCCCGCCTTCGTAGGGGCCGGCGTACTTTGCCTCCGTTTGCCAGCGCACCCAGGTAGCGTCGCCGAGTGCCTTCAATTCGACTTGCTCGCCGGGCTTGCAGGTGTCGGGACCTTCGATGGCCAATAGCTGGGGAGCGGGCGGAACCACCACGTCGACCTTGGGCGGATCAACGACCGACGGAGGCGCGGGGCTCGGCCAAAGCAGGCTGGCCAGCAACGTCAGGGCAATCAACCACGCGGGCAATGTCAGGGGCTTGGTGTCCATCAGGTCGTTACCTCATGGGCATCGTTCGGCTTGTCCCCGGCGAACATAAGCAACAGCTTGAGGAGAGCGACAATCGCCTCAGGGTTGGCGAAGATCCACGACAGCAGATCCTTGATCGGCCCGGCGTTGTGGGTCGCCTCGGCAATGACGTCATCAATCTCGTCGTCGGTGATTTGCGACGTGTCGAGGCCACGGGCCTTGGCGATGCGACGAACGACAGCCCGCAGCAGTGGCCGGCCACCGGCTCGATCGCGCGGCAGAATGGCCCCGGTCGATACTTCGCGGATGATGCCGACGGGAACCCCGACAGGAACAGTCGGATCCACCTTGTCCGGCGGGATCACGATGCCGAAGAACTTGGCGATCTCGATAACCGGCCCCAAAATCGCCGCGAGAATTTTGTTGTCAACGTCGGTCGGCGTGTACTTCACGACGAGCCGCGAAAACGCGATCACATAGATGATCGTCTCCGCGGGATGGGCCTTCACCCACTCGATCAATTCCTGCACAGATCACCCGCCTTTCCGTCCGGATGGGTCTTGATGCGAACGCGATCCGGTGTCGCGGTCGTCGGAATCTTCGTCGTCTGGGTTCTCGCTCAGGCCCAATCGCTCAAGCACCCGTCCCATGATTCGCGAACATTGCTTGACCGCGCGGGTCGACTCGCGGTGAACGGCGTGGCAATCGTCGGCCATTGATGACAGGAAGTGCTGAGTCGCCTCGCGCTCACTCTTCTGCTGTTCAAGGAACCTGAGTGTCATGAAGACCAGCACGGCCAAGCTCGGCACCTGCTTGATCAACTCCGAGACGATCGCTTCCATCACTCGTCCTCCTCGGAACAATCCTTTTCCCCGAGAGCCTTGGCCAACTGCCGGTGTGCGACATCCGCCTTCTCGGCCCAATGCTGGACGCGAGCCATCACCTGCTGGCGATAGCGAAGCGGTTTGGAAGCAAGGATCTCAACGGGCGCGTGCGAAAGGTCGTTGGCCACTTCCAGGTTGTGGAGAAGCGACCCCAGCCGCTCGGCGTACTGGCCCGAAGAATCCTTGATCTTCTTTCGGGCACGAGCCTCGATGGTTCGCATAAGACGCTTCCGTGGCGCGAACAGTTGACCAGTTGATATCTCACCATATCTCTTACCTAGTAAGATATCAAGGCAATAAGAAGTCGAGCCCCCTGCTCACCCAGCAAGCGGGGGCGGCATCGGTTTCGCGCGGGCGAGGATCGCCGGGTCCAGGTAGTGCCTCTCGGCCATGCCCGGCGTCAGGTGACCAAGGTGTCGGCCACCCTGCCCGGGGTGCGCCAGCTCGACGGCCGTTCCACTCGACCTTCGCAGCCACTTCGGTTTGCCAGTGAGCCCGGCCGCCTTCATCAGCGCCGAGAAGTGGCGATAGAACGCGGTCATGCCGCGCCACGGCAGCACCTTCCCTTCGGTGCCAAGTTCCTTGATGGCGGCGAGAGTCGCATCGTGCAGGCGACAGTGGATCGTCTGCCCGGTCTTCGCCTGGACCACGACCACCCATCCGCTTCGAATGTCGCTGTGCCGCATGGCCAACAAGTCGCACCGTCGTAGGCCAGTGTCCCAGGCGAGGAGGATGAACGCCGACCACCACCGAGCGGCGGACAACCCCAGCCCGCGAATCTTGCCGGGGAGTACGGCGGCAGTTCGCAGCAGGCGGGTAACCTCATCCTGCGTCCAGGCGACGGGCGCCGCGCGGGCGAGGCGAATCTTCCGCACTCCCTTCGGCCGGGCCTTGGTGAGCCCCATTCGCTTGGCCGCGCGCCAGATCGTCAGCAGATTGCCCCGTCTGTTCTTGACGGTCGTATCGGCTTTGCCGGCGTCGCGAAGAGATTTGAGATGCCGGTTCACCGCGTCGGGGTCGAGGTCTTCGACCGTCGCCGGCCGCTCGAGGAACTTATCGAACCCGCGAACAGTCCAGCGAAGCTGAGCCGCGGAAGAGGATTTAATGTCATGGCTCAGTTCGTACCGATCGACCAATGCAGACAACAACATGAGGTCGCTCCCGTGGAGCGTCCGAACTACCGTCCTTGCAGCATCCTGTGCGAGATCGTCCGCGATTTTTCCCCCCAACCTTGGGGTGACATCCCAACACTACGATACACGAACATTTAATATTCATTCCGCTTTACTGGTCGTTTTAAGACCACCCGAGCGGGTTGTTTTGGCCTGATAATCGGTACCATCAGGTCAACCATACTAAACGGGATAGGTTCAGGTCCTAGTTCTCTTTACCGGGAGTGGAGGTTCAAGTCCTCTCTTCGGCACTTACCAGGGGCGAAAGGGTGGCCGCCCTTTCGTGAGAGACCCCTCTCCCGCGACTCGTGGCCGCGAGGCACGGCCCTGGAAAAAGGTTAGGCAACTTGGCGGGCGGCTCCCATCGCAAGACGGAGCGCCCAGCATCGGGTTCTTAACGCCCGCCGCGCACCCTTTTAGGCCAGGCGATCGCCGGCGGGATGGCTCCTATCGTGAGAAGGAGCGCCCTGCATCGGGTTTTGAACATCCCGCCGACGATTCCTTGACCGGATTAGCGTAGTTGTTAAAGTGAGGGTATGCAAGTGACACCCGAACAAGCGAAGGCGAACATCGCCGCAAACGTCAACCGCATTCTTGCGGAGCGAGGATGGTCTCAAAGCGACTTCGCGCGGGCATCCGGCGAAAACGTGATGACGATCAGCCGCCTGTGCCGTGGCCTACACGAACCACATGCATCGATGCTCGCGAGAATCGCCGACTCCTTAGGCGTTACGACGGACCACCTTCTGTCGCTTGTTAAAAACTCCAGACAAACTGCTTGACTTGTTTAACAAGCACGTTAAAGTGACACCGCTGGCCTAAGAACCAGCCGGGCCTTCAAAAGCCCGTGAGATGCACCTTCTGCCCCCTCTGGGCCGCTGGTGCGAGATAGCACCAAGGATTCCCGCAGCACACGGAGATAGCTGCTACTCCCCCGTTTGTTTTCGTTCGATGCGTTTTTGCGCGCACGCGGCTTACACCGAGCCCGGCCCGTAAGTCCAGCGAGCAAAGTGCCGGGGTCCGCTTGTCGTTTGCGGACTATCCCCACGGTCGCGCGGCCCGACCCGATTCGAGATCGCTGGAAGGCCGCTTTTACATTCATGGAGGGTGTGATGGAAGCAACGAAGTTCAACGCCAAGACATCGGAGCCGAGATTCAAGCCGCTGCCGGCGGGCGAAGTCTCTGTCGTCAACTACCTCGCCGGAACGACCGCCCCGCACATCGGCACGTTCATTAAGCCGAAGGCCACGTCGACAAGACGGGATGATGCGGAGCTGGTGCGGTGCAAGAAGTGTGACGTACCCATGCCGAGGAGAACGGGAGCCGGACTCAAGGCCGGGTCGTTCACGTCGGTGTTGTGTGCGATGTGCCAGAGTCGATGAGTCAGGACGCCACCGGTTGAACCGACGGCGGGAGCGGCAAGGACACGGCACGATGCCAGCCGCATGACAGGGATGTTCGCAGGACAAGTTCGCCGGTCGCCGTGGAGACGGTGGCCGGCATTTTTACATCGGAGGCATCCATGTCCAACGAAAGCGAAGCAAACCTGAAGTCAGCCAAGGCCATGGCCAGCGAGGCGGGGCGAGATGCACAGAGAGCATTTCGGAATTTCAAAAAGGATTGCATTCAACACATCGGGGGCAGGGGCACTGAGGATGACGTGCAGGACATGGTGTTCTTTTACGCGGGGTGGATTCTTGCAAACGAAAAGAAAGAGAGTGATTGAATGGATTGGCAACACTTGGAATGGATCGAGCGGTGCGCGACGGACGCCGCAGCCGACTTGGCCGCGATCCACGGAAACCTGACCGACGGAGTGGCGATTGCGAAGGTGGCCCACGCTCGTGCCTGCCTGGAAGAGATCGTGAGTGCCTTGAAGCCGAAGGTTGTTGTCATCCACCCGCCGGCGCCCGAGTCGGTGGTCGATTGCCCGGCGAGGTAACCATGCGAGACGCCCGCCTTCACACCTGGTACGCCGAACTCCGCAAGGGCGGGGAGCGGTTCATCTTCATCGTCCGCGAGGATCGGGTGGGCGAGTGCATGAAGATCATGTCGCGGTGGGCCATGACCGCAGATCTGGCCTTTGGACTGAATGACGCAGAGGACATCGTGAAATGTTTCGCGGTGCGAGCAGCCATGAAGGAGAAAATGTATGGACACACTGGAAGTTGAACTCGACTTCGCGGCCCACGCCGCCGTCGATGAACTGGAGATGCAAGCACGGAAGGCGACCTTCGCGACCTTCGACATCGAGACGGGCCCGCTGCCGGAAGCCGAACTCGAGCCGCTGATCCCCTTCTTCAATGAGCCGGAGCCGCCGGGCGAATTCAACCCGGCCGACGTGAAGCTCGGGAACCTCAAGGATGAGAAGAAGCGGATGGAGAAGATCGAGGCGGAACGGGTCAAGCACGCCGAGTCGATCCTCAACTACACCGCGACGGTCGCCGAGAAGAAGGCCCAGCACCGGGAGAAGTTCATCCGCGACGCCGCCCTGTCGCCGCTCACTGGTCGCATCCTGGCCGCTGGCCTGCTGATCAAGGAAACTTTCTACATCTACACCGCCGAGAATGAGAAGGAAGAGATTGAACTCCTCCACGACTACTGGGGCACGCTCCTCGAATTCAACGCACACACGTTGTGCGGATTCAATATCGAACGCTTCGACCTTCCATTCCTCTGCCAGCGGTCGCGACTCCTCGGCGTGAAGATCCCCCACTTCGTCCGGCCGCGGGCCACGGGTAGGTACTGGTCTGATCTGTTCATCGACCTGATGAAGGTGTGGACGTTCGGCGGCGACAAGGACTTCATCTCGCTCAACACCGTGGCCCGCTATCTGAAGTGCGGGCAGAAGAGTGGCGACGGGGCCGACTTCGCCACAACGTTCTTCGGGCCGGATCGACAGGGGGCAATCAACTACCTGAAGGATGATCTTTCACTCACAAGGCGAGTTGGATGTCGACTCGGCTTTAAGTAATCATAGTCAACCAAAGCGAAAGGTAAGTGATGAGCGACCGCGACATCATTGAGCTTATTTTGATTTGCGTCATTTCAATTTGCATTTGGCCTATCGCCTACCTACTCGGGCGAATCGCATTCCACGCCTCACACAAGGACAAATAGAGAATGTTCTTCAAACCAGCCACCCGCAAGCGACTGAAAGCTCGCGTACTTTTCACCGGCCCGGCCAAGGGCGGGAAGTCAATGTCCGGCCTTCGCCTGGCCATGGCTCTCGCCCGCTTCGAGGCTAGCCTTGCCGGCCGCTCCGACCTTCGCATCGCATGCATCGACACCGAAAATCGCAGCCTGTCGAAGTATGTCGGCCTTGAGTTCGACGGGATGAAAATCAACTTCGATGTTGCCGAACTTGCACCAGGGGCCTACGCGCCGCAGACGTTCATCGACCTGATGCGGGCCACTTACAAGACCCACGATGTGATCTTCATCGACAGCACGTCTGCGGAGTGGCAGGGATCTGGCGGCACGATTGACATTGCCGACAAGGCCACGGCTCGAAGCCGATCGAAGAACAGTTTCACGGAGGGCTGGAGAATCGCCGGCCCCGAACATCAGAAATTCGTCGACGAGATCATTTCCTGCCCCATCCACATTATCGCAACGGCCCGATCGAAGATGGGCTATGAAACAAAATCCGAAGGCGGAAAGACGGCAATCATCAAGCTCGGCCTTGAACCGATCCAGCGAGACACAACGCCGTTCGAGTTTGACCTGTGCGTAGATATGGATGGCAACCGCAATGCATTCATCAGCGGACGTTGTCCGGCCCTGAAGGACAAGCTGATCCACGAGCCGGGAGCGGCGGACTGGAAGCCGTTCATCGAGTGGCTGCACGACGGAGAGTCCGAAGACGATCCGCAGGCCGCCCCCACCACAATCGCCCCCGAGGTCGTGCCGCCGTCCGTGGTCGTGGAGACCAGCAGCGGCCAGGTGGCCGACGTTCCGCCGCCGAACCCCAAGACCGAAGTGATTGCTTCGATCCGGGCCAAGCGCCGCGACCTTCAGGAGCCCGAGTCCAAGGAAGCGGATTGGGCGGCTGCCTTCAAGCCGGGGAGTAAGGTGCTTGAGGATTTGGACGTTGGCCACCTTGAGGCCATCAACACGCAGCTCACCGACAAGGTGAAGGCGACTGCCAAGGCCAAGAAGGACAAGGCGATGGAGGCCGCCGAGCGATCACTGAAGCCGTCGGCCGCGAAGATCGCCCAGATGCTCGAACTGTTCCGCGAGTATTACGGGCCGGACTACGACCAGAGCATGGCCGTGTCCATCAAACGCCGTGGCGACCGCCAGCCCGACCAATGGACCGAGGTCGAGGTCGACGAGTCGATCAGCAAGCTGAAGACCGCCATCGACACCCGCGATATGGAGAAGGCCCTGTCCGCGGGAAAGTGACATTGGCCCAGGCGATTGATTGGCTCGACCGTCGACCGAACGCGGGCCACGCCCTGGGCTTCCCGGTGACCTGGATCACCGAACGAACCGAAGCGTTGAAAGTATTGGATTTTCTAATCACAGGAGGATGAGAGTCATGGCTGATGAATTTTTCGATGTTGAATTGAACTATGACGCCGCGAACGGGATCTCCGAGGGGACGTACCTGTTCAAGGTGTTGAACGTCAAGCCGTATGTGAAGAAGGATGACACCGGCGCGCCGACCGGGAAGAAGGCGATCATCGTGGAGTTGGAGGCTGTCGCCGGCAGCAACCCCGACGGCCTGGGCATGACCCACGAAGAGTTCTTTCATTGCCCGGAAGCAAGCGACGACGGGCGTCAACGAGCCTTCAAACAGGAGAAGTTGGTGGCCCTGGCAATTGCCGGCCAGTTGGTCACTGCGGAACAGGCCAAGGGGAAGGGAAGCCCGCCGTTCGCCTTGCTCAAGGATCGCAACTTCGTTGGAACGATCGTGAAGAAGAACGGCTTTACGAACCTCGACAACCTGAAGCGGACTGACGACCCGGCGGTGGCCCACATCGTGAACAGTGCGGCGCCGGCCCCCGCTCGCGCCCCGCAGATCATCTAGGTCAATCGCTTCTTCAGTCCCGGCCGGTCGATCCATTGGCGTCCGCTACCCGCTGATGCGGTCGACTGGCCGGTTCTTTTACACCCCGCCCCCCTTCCCCACCGGAGAGAGCCCCCATGACCTCACGAGAATTCTGCTACTGGCTGCAAGGTTTCTTCGAGAACCGCGAGAAGGTATCGCCTGACGAGCTCATCCAGCCCGCCCAAGTGGCCAGCATCCGCAAGCATCTGAACTTGGTTTTCGTCCACGAGATCGACCCCAGCTATCCCAACGCGGACAAGCTGAACGCGATCCACAACCCGGTGCCGGCACACCTTAGCGGTAAGACGACGCCAGATGGAACCAAGATGCGTTGCTGAGTAGTCCCCCTGGTGTCCCCCTGACCGCCCGCGAGGAGACGAGAGACTGTGAGTACGACCGGAAACCACCCACACGACGAAGCCGTTAACGCCCTGATGGAAGCGATCAACTTTCGGCAGGGCGAGGTACACGAGAATTTGGCGCACGAAGTCCACGACATCCTGTGCCTGCACTTTCATGCCGAGCAACAGGACTTGGCCGCGAAGTGCGACCAGCAGCAGAAGGACGTTGACGAACTCTGTTTGTGGCTTCACACGGCCTATCAGTACGTGCCAGCCGAGACGCCGCTCTATCGCGAACTCACTCGCCAGATGACAAGCGTCCTGATTAAGCACAAGGAAGGCCGCGAGCTACTGGGGGTGAGCGAATGAAAGTCTCCCTGCCAGGAATGATCGGCAATGCCTGCCGCGTGCTAGATGCCACGGGACACACCGACCGATCCTTCATGCTCCGCGAGCTTTTGAAGCATCTGGAAGAAGTCCGTAAGAACCCCGAGAGGATCGGCGAGTTCTTTGAACTGTACGTCAACGACACGCCAGGGTAGTCCGTCCGCCCCCTCCCCCTGAAAGGAAACGTGAGAGAGCCATGAGCGACAAAATCCACGAGATGTTCGAGGCTGTCGTAGACGAGTTTCTGGAGTTCGATCGAATCCCAGTTGCCGACCGCCGGAACCAAATGCCTGACGTGTGCGGATTACTCTACCTGCAAGAAAAGCTCGGCATGCCGCAAGGCAAAGATGCGGTCGCATCGGCGGTGCATGACGAGATCTACCTCGGCTGGACCGGCGGGCAAATCAAGAAGTTGACCCAGGACGACGTGCTCTACATCAACCGCTGCGGAGTTCGCTACGACTCCGGCGTCGACTCACTTTGCATGTTTGTATAGCCCCCCCCTCTCCCCCGGAGCGAGACCAGTGAAGACCGAACACACGAAGACACCGTGGATGGTAGGCGGAAGGAGCATCGTGACGGCCGAGTCAGTCGCCATCGAAGGTCGCCCCAGCGGCGTTTGCATCGCGGCGATTGAAGACGACGGAGGCTACGAAGCCCCGAGTGATGAGCGGGACGCCAACGCCGAGTTCATCGTCCGTGCCTGTAACGCGCACGACGACCTGGTGGCAGCTCTGGAAGCGATAGCCGACCAGGATTTGACATATCTCAATGGGATGGTCACTGAAGGCAAGATCTCAATGTCGTCAATATTTAACGCTCGCGCCGCCCTCGCCAAAGCCCGCTCTTAGGACCCCTGGAGGGAGACAGATGATGGACACGACAGCAATCACTGCGGCGACGCAAGCCTTGGTCGACAAGTATGGGCCAGTCGCCATCTATGGGCACGACCAGGTCAATACGATCTTCGCCTACGTCACGAGACGGTCCGACTCAGCGGCATTCAAAGATCTGACCGAGTGGCATGGATTTAGGGTCTCCGTGAAGTACACGGGGCAGTTTCGTCCAGCCACCACTTAACACCACCCCCCAGGCGAAAGGCGGCACCCGATGAGCGGCACAGAACAAATCTCGTGGATTTCCGAAGAACGACACACCCCCAAAAGTGACCCGCTATTTCATGCGATGATTGCGGCAGGAAGCGCGTTTTCGACCAGAGACCGTGCGGCGGCAGAGCGGGCGGTTGAGGCCCTGAACGAGAGGCACGCCGACTGGACCGATAACCTTACGATTGATTCCGCTAGGAGACTAGCGGCCATATACGCCAATCCACGCCCCCAGGAGCCCACCCGATGAGCCGAATGACGGAAAAAGAACTGGAAGACTCCCTGAACGCCTTGGCGAGGTTCGAGCGAGATTGGTACGTCTGCTACCGGCAGCACAAGCGCAAGCAGATAGGCTACGCAATGCCGTCCGACCCGTCTCGCACTGAAGTCATTCGCGCCCACATCTCCGCCCTGACGGAAGAGAACGAAAGGCTCCGGGAGGAGCTGAGCGATTCGCGGGAAGTGCTGCGAGACATGCCGCTTGATATGTGGAGCAAGGCGCAAGCCTACCAGTACATGGCCGACGAAGACGACGAAAAAGCGATGGAGATTCGTGGCTGGTTCAAGCGACGCGAAGCCGCCCTGTCCGCACCTAAGGAGTGAGACGATGGAGAAAACGCCGCGAGGCTTCAACTACTTGCAGTTTGCGGACGGCAACGGCATCGCCTGTTCCATCCAAGAGTCTTCAGCGTGCCGCGAAGAGACGGGCATGCTTTGGCTGGGATGCGATGAGCCGAACGCCCAGGTCTTCCCCGGCGATAACACCGGATGGCATCCGTATCCGCTGCCCGAGAATGTGAGTTGCACGACGCGAATGCATCTGACGCAGGACAATGTCCGCATGCTCCTGCCGCTTTTGCAAGTGTTCGCCGAGACGGGCCAACTTCCTGAACCCGCCCCCACCCCCTCCGGAGAGACGCCGTGAGCCAGAACAACGAAGTGAGCTACATTCTGAACGAACCGATCGTCTGGGAAGGCGATCTAGACGACGACTGCACCGTTCGCGACTGGCACGGCATGATGGGCCGCGCCGAAGCGATGAGTGAATGGTCGTGGTTCTGCTGCGTCTACCGCGGCAAAGAGACGCTGATGCACAACAGCACGGACGGATTCAATCCGAATTCCGGCGAATCCGCTCGCAAACTTGTCGAGATGTACATGCGACTGGAGGCGCTTCGTGGATTGGTTGCCCCCGCCCCCGAGCCCCAGGGGGAGAGCCGGGAAGAGAAGTGCCCGGCCTGCGGTAAGGCGACAAGCCGATGGGTGGCTAGCGGGTCGCTGGTCGAGCAATGCTGTCACTGCGGCGAGATTCTGGGCGACGCCCCTGCCGCGCCAGAGAGCGGGGAGCGGACGGCCGACAACATGCTCCATCGCCTTTGGACCAAGGCCGCAGCGAACGCCAATGACGACTACGACAAGGCCGAGTGGCTGGAACTTGAACGACTCATCTCGAAACCCAAGGAGACCGCCGATGTTCAACTGGCTGTGGAAGATGCTGGGCCTGCATGTGTGCGACTGGACGAAGTGGGAAAAGAAGCAGGCGAACTACGCCCGTCCAGTGGACTTCAGCGAGGACTTCGCCCAGTACCAGAGGGGCAAGACGGAGATCGAGTTCACGCGAATATGGCAGGAGCGGACGTGCAAGGAATGCGGCAAGACGCAGCAAGAGCGACTGAGGCATTAGCCTCCTCCCCGCCTGCGGGAGAGAGCGAGATGCCAAACAAGGAGACCACATGCGATACATCGTCGTCGGCACCGCCCTTGGATGGCTCTTCATCGGCTACTCAATCGCCGGCTGGCCAGGGGGACTCGCAGGTGCCGTTGCAGGCGTCTGGGTCGGATCGAGAGCAGGCAGGCGAGATGGACCTGAGCGTTTTTGAGGGGCACACGGAAGGCCCGTGGCGGATCTTCTCGACCAATGCAGCCAGAGAGTCCGAAATTGTCGGCCCCAATCACGGCGACGGGCGGGAGGAATGGATCGCCGACACGTTTGATTTCGGAAACAACGAGTCACTGGCCAACGCACGTCTCATCGCCGCCGCCCCCCGCCTTCTCTCCGAGCTGAAGCGAACAAGGGAGGAGGTTCAGAATCAAAAGCTGTTTGGTGTCAGCCAGATGAATGAGATCAGATCGCTCAACTCACAGGTTGCCACCCTACAGGCTCGCGTAGCGGACGCAGAACGAGAAGTGGCTCCCGCGAGAAAGATCCTTGAAGAGTACATGGTACTCAAGATGGACTGGAGCGGCGATGACCTAAACCGGGCGATGAAAGCATGCCGCCTTATGGTTGAGGCCGACAACAAGCGAATTGCTGCCGAGGCTCGCGTAGCGGACACACAACGAGCGTTGGCGGAAGCAGCCGAAGTCAACGAAGTCCGGGCGGCTCGCGTAGCGGAACTGGAGCGAGACCGAGCCAGCAACGTCTCCCAGATGACCAGAGACCTAGAGCGACTGGACCGCATCGGCGAAGCCCTTGGCGGGTGTGCCCCTGAGCAGTCGGTGGAAGAGAGAGCGATAGAGGTTGGGGCGAGAGTGAAGGAACTGGAGGATCGTGTGAGCAAACGCGACATGCGAATCAAGGAACTGTTCGGAGGTTGCGCGTGCCGCGATTTCCCAGGCCAAATGCGAGAGCCGAAGATTGTCTGCCTGTACCACCAAGCCAAAGCCAAGGAAGCCGCGGCCCAAGCCGCCGAACTCTCCCGCCTCACCACGGAGCGAGACCGGCTAGCGGGCCAGCTCGCAGCAACCGTCGAGAACTACAAGCTGACCGTGGCATCATGGAACGCCGAGGATAGTCGACTCCGCCAGCAGTTGGCCGCCGAACAAGCCCGCCTGGACTGGGTACTCGCGAACGAGGTCGACAGCGTGATCTTAGTCGACTTCCCCGAGGGAGTACGCGAAGCAATCGACGCCGAGATGAAAAACCCGCAGTCGAAGTACATCCAGAGCAACTACATGGCGATCGCCCGCCAGCAGTTGGCCGAGAGGGATGTGGAGATTGCAGAGCTTGAGGCTTCTCAAGCCGACTATCGCGACTGCATCGAATTGGCTGGCAAGATCGCAGAAGGAATTGAGTGCTATGACGGAGATGATCTTGCGGGGGAAATAGTTCCATACCTGAAGCCAGTCGTCGGCGAATTAGACGCCCTCCGCCAGCAGTTGGCTGAGACAGTCGGGGCATTGAAGGTAGCCAACCTAAAAAACGCCCATTCTCTAGCTAACAATCTGTGCCCCGACCATCGAGACAAGCAGCAAGGCAAGCCGTGCTTGGCATGCGAGATTGAACGCCTCCGGGCTGGCGAAGCCGAAGTCCGTCAGGCTTTGGTCGCAATGTTCGTTGACGCAATCTCGGGAATGGCCGATGCGGCAATCATTAACGCAGACCAAACATACGACTATCGCAATACGGCCGCCGCTGTTCGCCAGTTATCCGAGGAGCACAAGAAACTCCGTCTGCAGCCACACAGCGAAGAAGTCTCGTCCCTCACCCGCCAGCTAGAGGAGGCACGGGGGTTGATTGGAATGTATCCGGAATTTCACGCCTGCCTTGACCAAACAGCATGTCCTGATGGCTGGGTTGAGTGCCCTATTTGCGAGGGGGGTGGATCAGACAGCGGGAAGAAAAACAAACCGACTCACAAGCCTGGATGTCCGCGCGGGAAGTTCAGCCAATCGACCTCCCCCGCAGTGGAAGAGGCCGGCAAGGGTGATGGAAGCGGCAGCGAAGGAGTTGCATGAAAACTGGTGGGTCATTCCCGACGACAATTTCTTCGCCGAGATCATCCGCCGCCACGCCGAGGGCGGGAAGTTGAACACGAAACAGGAGTAGCAACCATGGGAATCTGCTGGTTTTGTTACTGGGGGTGGCACGCCGAGATCTTCGCCATCTACTCCAACGCAGTTGAATCTGTTGGAGAAAGTGTTGTCGACTATGGCCCAGGCCACATTGTTTGGGCCGACGAAAACTTCGAGGACGAAAGCATCGACTTCTGCCTGGCCGAATGCGCCCAGCCCGAGAAGTACGCGGACCGAATGTCTGTCGACGATATCGAGGTGGTGCGTGAGTCCTTGTTGCTTCTGAAGGCTACGCCGCAGGAGTGGCGAACCGAGCCCGATGGATACGAAGAAGACGACGACAATCCGGCTGACTATCCACCGTCGTTTGCGACCGTAGACAGTCTTGGAAATCCCAAGCACCAAGTTCAGCCTGCGGCCGAAGGAAAGGGGGAGGGGAAGTGAAGCTGGACAAAACGCAAAGGCGAAGGCGGCGTAAGCTCACAGACGATCCACCAGCGGACTGGACGTTCTCGATGCACATGGCCTTCACTGATTGCCACGTCATGACCTACGAGCGCGGGCACCACGGCCTTCGGCTCCAGATGAATATCTTCACGCCTACTGGCAAGGGAAAACGTGAAGTCTCTTTTGGAGTGCATGGCAGGGAAGACGAGTACGACACGGAAGCGGAATTGATGGCGTCATTGCCGAGAGTTTGCATGGCGGAATCCCAGGAGCCCGACCGTGGATAGACCCACCCTGGACCGGATGGCGCTGGAGCTGTACCGCGGCACGGGCGCAACGTGGGAGATCTGCCGGGACGCTGCGAGCGAGTTAGATCCCCCGTTGACTTGGCCGCAGTACCTGGAGCAATCGGGCACGCTGCTAAGGCTGGCGGAATTACTGGCGCATGTAATCGGCGGACATCCGATGACAGCAGCAAACGACGGTTGGTTCGACTGGCTACGAGACATGTAGGCTGGAACGGAGCCTTATTTATACGGGGACGACCTATTCATTGCACTCTGCCAGGCGTTCGGCGTCCCTGCGGTGATGATCCAGGTCGGCATCCACGGACCAGCCGCACTTGATCTTGGTCCAAGATATGAACCGAGACACGTGGCATGGACCCCTCCCAGCGTGGAACTAGCAAGGGAAGTACTGAGGGAAGCGATGGGAATTGGACTACCATTGCGAACACATCTCAGGCGAGACGAACGACAAGTAGAGTTCCAGACGGTCATGCGTCCGGTGATGCCGCGCTACGACATTCGGGAACTTTCGGATGAGCAATTCGCATTCACGACGGAAGGCCCAGTGGTCCGCATGGCCCACGTTGAATGGCACGTCCACAACCACCACCCAACCGCAACCGCATACAGAATTCGCGTCGGAACCGGCGACTGGACCGAGCGGAACCTGACCTGAGCCCCGCAGACGGAACGACACCTGTCCACAGAAATGGATTTCCTGTGCCGCACTATCGACGACGACAGAAGCCAGCGGCGAAGCATCGCGTAGTGTCGGCCACTGTTGGCTACCCGATCAAATGTCCGTACATCATCTCGGTCGATACCAGGGAACAGGCTCCATTCACCTTCGAGTCGATCACCGACTTCGCCACTGGCGCCCGCGTTCTCATCACCACTGAGCGGGCCACTGTTCCGTCCGGCGATTACTCCATCCGCTTTCACTCCGCGCCAATCGTAGTCGACTGGCATGATCGAGTCGCCGTCGAACGAAAGTCGATGAGCGACCTGTTCAACTCGTATCTCGGCGACGATCGCGAGCGGGAAGAAAGAAAACTCGCGCGGCTCAATGAACTCCAGTTCGCCGCCATGGTGGTAGAGGGAACGACCGCCGACCTGCTTTCCTACCGATGCCGACACATGCCGGCGGCCAGCGACCAGGGCAAGCGAGCAGAGATGCTTCGCAACGCCGTGTTCAAACTCACCCAGTCGTTCCCCCGCGTCCACTGGTTCTTCGAGCCCACGATCGAACGGGCGGAAGAAGCAACGTGGCGGGTGTTGGATTGGTTCTACAAAAACTCTCTCGCACGGACGCAACAATGACGCCACTCGAAGTTGCGGTAGACTATCGTCGCCGCGGATGGTCACCCATCCCCATCAAGTACAAAGACAAGCGATGCATCGTAGACAACTGGCCGAACCTGAACATCGAGGAGGAGCGGCTCCACGAACACTTCGATCGAACGCAACAGAACATCGGCGTTCTTCTCGGGCCGCCTTCCGAAGGCCTGGTCGACATCGACCTCGACCACCCGGTCGCCATCGCCCTGGCCCCACAATTCCTTCCGCCAACCGGCGCGGTCTTCGGACGCCCAGGCAAGCCTCGGTCCCACTGGCTCTACAAATCCGACATCCACAAGATCGAACCCAAGCGGCTGCCCGATAAGAAGGTGGTGGTCGAGATTCGTGGCGCCGGCCAGTCCGTGTTCCCCGGGTCGGTTCACGAAAGCGGCGAACTGATCGAGTGGGCCAGTGATCTGCCGCCGGCCGAGGTGGAGGCCGAAGATCTCCTCCAGGCTGTGGGCCAGCTGTACGAGGCGGCACTCGACGAGATCCTGATTCGCGTGCCCCTGGATTACGACGACTGGCGAACGGGCCGAGAAGAGACTCGCGCCGCCAGCGTCGAGGACCGCGCGAGAGCCTACCTATCGCAGATGCCGGGGGCGATCTCTGGCCAGCACGGGCACGCCACCACGTTCTCCGCAGCCCGGGCCTTAGTCTGGGGGTTCGGCCTTTCGCGCGACAAAGCCCTGGAGATCCTGGTCACCAGCTACAACCCCAGGTGCCAGCCGCCTTGGACGAGCGCCCAGTTCGCCCACAAGGTGAAGGACGCCGACGAGATCCCGTTTGGTAAGCCACGGGGGTGGCTACGCGACGCCGAGAACCCACAGTTCGATACTCGAGACTACGGGGCGGCCGGTGCCGCACCAAGCCCCCCGCCCGTCGAGCCTGCGGATCCGACGCAATTCCGCAACCTGGACCAGCTTTGGTCGGACTACCCCCAGTTGCGGGCTCCTATCATCGACGGCCTGCTTCGCCGCGGCGAGACGATGAACGTCATTTCGGCAACCAAGATCGGCAAGTCGTGGATGGCGGGCCAACTTGCCTTGGCGGTGGCCAGCGGCGGCACTTGGCTCGATAGCTTCCAGTGCCACGTTGGTCGAGTTTTGATCATCGACAACGAGTTGCACGGGGAGACGCTGGCCGACCGAACGAAGCTGCTCTATGAAGCGTTGCGATCGCGGTTCCAGGATCCAGCGGACGTCCGGCGCCGCGTCCACATCGAGCCAATCCGCGGCCGACTGATCGACTTTATGCAGCTCGAGAAGTTCCTATCGCGAGTCCAAACCCGCGATTTCGACCTGATTGTTCTCGATGCCTTTTACCGGTTTGCGATCAATGGCACCGACGAAAACGACAATCAGGCGATGGCCGCCGCCTACAACAAACTGGATTCAATTTCCCAGCGTCTCGACTGTGCCTTCGCCCTGATTCATCACACAAGCAAGGGGAACCAATCCGGCAAAGCGGTGACCGACGTCGGCGCTGGGGCCGGATCCCAAAGCAGGGCCGCCGACTCCCACGTCGTCCTTCGACACCACAAGGAACAGGGGGTTGTCGTCCTTGACGCCGCAGTCCGGTCCTGGAAGCCGATCGAGCCCGTTTGCATTCGCCACGACTTCCCGCTTTGGTATCGCGACCTGACCCTGGACCCGGAGGACCTGAAGCCGGAGCGACCGGGGAGAGAAAGGAAGCAGCAGGCGTCGGCCACTGCCCCTGCGGGCCCGGCCGCATGGGACGCCGAGCGATTTGTCGCCGAGTGTTGTCCCGACCATCTGGAACCAAAGTCACTGGTAACTCAGCGGGCCACTGGCAAGGGGTTATCGAGTCGCGCGATCGACACATTCCTTGACGAAGCCGCGGCCAGGGGACTCATCTTCATGGGTAAGCAAGTGGGATCTGGCACGAAACTCTTCGTCTCCCGCAAGAATCTCGGTTCAATCTTTCCCAGTTAGCCCAAAGCCCCCAGTTATGGGAGAGAGAGAGCGCGCACACCCCCCTAGTACCCCCCAGCTAACGCGACATGAAGTCGCTGCTGGGGGAGGGTACCCAGGCGCGTGCTCTCTCTCGAAGCATAAGCAGGCATTGATGCGACCTCCCGACCATGTAATTTTTACAAGGAGCCAAAATGAACTGCCCCAACCTGAAAGAGATCTTCGCCGACAAGTTTCGCGTCACCATCGAGCCTGGCGCCGAAAGCCGGTCCGACCCGTGGTATTTCATGATCCCCTGCCGCCTCGGCCACATCGCGCCTTGGGCCCCCAACACCCTCGTGGCCTGCACCGATCGCCGCGGATCAACCATCACCAAACTGATGGAACTACCTACGGCCACACTAGTTCAAGATGCATCCGACGGCGCAAACATCACCTTCGACATCAGCCACGCCGACCTGGCATTCGCCATCATGGGGCCCCGGCGGCGCAAACGACTGTCGCCAGAACACCAGGCCAAACTCATAGAAGCCGGCAGGCGCACCAGGATCAAGCCCGGCGTACAGAGCGATTTAAACGCCAAAACAATCGCGCCAACCACTATGGCCGACCATCCAGTCACCTAGCACCATCCGTCGACGTCCCAGGTCGAAATTAGGCCATCCAGACAGGGTGGTTGAAAGAATCGTGGTTTAAGGCGACCGGTCTAGGTAAGGGTTCCCGCTCGCGCACGCGGGGGATTCGGGTTCAAAACCCCGGCGCAATGGGGCCCCAAGTGCGTGTACACCAATGCCTTGCGACACCGTCAATGCGCTCAGGTCTGCTCCCTTCTACCCATCTACACTGTGCGCATCACGCAACCTGGTCGATGCGCGATCAGGGGATGTCGGGTCTAGATGCAAGTCGATTGCAATTACACATCCAATTGCATTGGAATTCCCATTTTGGGCCTGCTAGTTCTGTCAGAGTCAGTCGCAACGACTGGCCAGCACACAACATACGATAGGGATAGAACCATGTTGAAGCGTATCTCTGACCACATCATTGGGTTTCACATTGTTGCGAACAACCCGAACCTGCCTGGCATGCCTGAGAGCTTGAAGAAGGGGGCTTATTTGCTGGTGGCGCAGCAGGATGCCGGCGACGGATTGGAGCTGATTGCCATCCTGGCCCATGACAACCGACGCCTGCTGGTGGCGAGGATGGGATTCGAGATTCGATCGGCCAGAAAGCACAACACTGTGTTTTCGTCTGGATTCTTCCGAGTCTGATTTTTCCCAAAACGATACACCTACTAGAGATGTGACCTGCCCACTGGCCCACTAACCCGAGAGACCTGGAGAGAGAAGATGACCATGGAAGCCCTGACCCGAGCTGCCGCCCTGATCGCCCTGGCCCAAGAGATTCGCAAGCTGGTGGATGAGCGACTGGGTGACACCAGCGACCAGGAAGATGAGACGATCCAAGCCCTCGTGTGGGGGACGGAGGCGCAGATCGTGGAAGAGTGAGATCGACCTCCCCAGCCCAGCCGCCAGCCGCTCTTGGTTGCCGGCCGGGCCGATGGAAGCCGCTTGCACAGAATTTGTTTTACTTATCCTGGAGACCGACCATGACGACCTACTTCAACTACTGCTTAGCCTACCGGCGCGAAGATGGAACGACCGGATCGATGCACGCGAGCCGCGACACCGTGGCCCTTACGCTGGCCGATCTGGCTCAAGGACTGGCTTACTATCGCGGGCTTGGATACACGGCTTGGTGCGAATGGTTCGACGAGACTTGCCGAGAATGCCACGGGGAAGGCACGACGGTCAAGCGGACGAAGCGGACCGCCAAACGGGTCAAGTGCACCTGCTGCAAAGGACTGGCCAGCCGGACCGATGCGATGGGATTCGTGGACTTTGCGGACCGCGCGCCGGCCGAACCCGCCAAGTCGGTTGCTCTGATCCTCGCATAGGGCGAAACGGCCTCGCGCCGTCTGCGGCTATCTGCCGCACTGATGAGCCCACAACCTTCCTTGGAGACTATCCCATGCCCCGCCCTGCCCCGATCTGCGTGAAGGTGACGTTCGCCGATGGCAACTCGCTGGTGACCACGATCAACGCGACGATTGATGAGGCCCGCGCCTACTACCTCGGGAATACTGATGGCTTCGAGTTGGATGAAGAAAAGCCTTTGACGCGAGCGGTTTCGGTCGAACTGGCCGACGACTAGCGAATTCCCATTTTGATACTCGTATCTCAGTGTCCCAACAAGTTGCCCCCGCGGTGCTAGTAACACCCGGGGGCGTGGCCAACCCCAAGAGAACTGGAGTCGACGATGACCAAGGTAACAACCGAGAAGCAAGTTCGCGATAGCGTGGCCGACGTGGCGACGAAGATCATCGCAGACCACAACGCTGAAACCGATCGGGAGACGATCATCGAAGCGTGCGATCAGGCTTGCGATGACCTGTTCGGCCAGCTCGTGCAGCACGGCCGGATCGACCAGTACGGCTCGAAAGACCTGGCCCGCACCGCTCCGGCGTGCGCCGCAATCCTGACCGTGGCCGCGGCCGATGCCTGGGTTGAAGACGACCATGGCCTGGAAGGCATCGCCTTCTTCTCCCTGCGAAACCTGATCTACCAAGCCCTGAAAGACAAGGGTTGCGACACGAACGACGAGTTCCCCCTGGCCAAGGGCGACGAGTAGGGCTCGCCCCGCCCCTCACCCCAGCCTAACCCGCTGGGGAACGGGATGGGACGCCCCCAACGTTTAAGTATCGCTTAAGAGTTCCCCAACCGGAGATCACCATGCCCCTACCAAGTGAATCCACAATGGACCGCATACGTGCCGAGTATCGAGCCGAGCAGGATGCCGAAGCGTGCCGCGATACCCGGTTGCAGTTTGGCGACTGGCGGTCGACGGTCGAGCTGTTGTTCGGTGCTGACGTCCTGGCCACACTGGCGGATGCGCCTACGGCCCTGAGATTGGACGCCGCATGAGTTTTGCCCTGATTATGTACCTGATTCGCCTTTTACTCACGAGGAAACCATGAACGAAACTGAAAACCAAGTCCGACTCCGCAGAGCGAAAGAGTCACTCGCCGCTTACCGGGATGCGGAGACCCAAGCCCGCAAGGCGCTGGCCGATGCGGTCAATGCCACCAAGCTGGCGAAAGACAGATATGAAGAACTGTTCATGGCGGAGGAATCCGCAGAGGCAGTTCGCAGAAAGCTGGCCCAATGAACCTCTTCCCCGACTTCCCGCCGCGCCCCGAGCCCCGCAAGCCCACCCGGTTCGCCGATCCCGAGCCCCGCCGGCAGAAAATGCTGCTGTCGGGCCTGGGGTGCGCGGCTGGCCAACTCGACCTATTCGACGTGGACGGACAACCTGCGTCCGACCTGGCCAAAGAATCTCAAAGTGAGATCCGTACCTAGATTGCAGGCCGGCCGCTCGGCTGGCCAGAATGAGAGTTCCCCCCAACCCCCTACCGGAGAAGAACGATGACGCTCCAGGAAGTAAAGGTAAAGGCGAGATACGGGCACCGCGACTGGATCTACTGGCGCGACCGCGATGGCCTGGAGTTTGCCAAGAAACTCAATTCGGCGGCCGTCAAAGAGGCGATGTTGGCCACGGGCACGAAGGGCTGTCGCTTCCTGGTGCACGCCAACTGCGGCACGCTCACAAAGGTCCATTGGAGATTGGCCGTAAGCCTTTTGGCCCGACAATCCTACGCATAGGGCGAAACCGGCCTTTGCCGGTCTGACCGTAACGCGGTCACTGATGAGCCCAACACAACACGGGAGAAGAACGATGCCTGAATCACCGCCCCTTCCACCCGACAATTCACGGGTGATTGAACTTGTTCGCGAGAGGCTATCCCGGCAGCGAGTGTACGTTGAAGATTACTGCGTGCGGAAGATCGACGACACCCACGAAGAGGTTGTGATTCGTCTGGCCGACCTTCGCCGCTCCGATGTTGTCGAATTCCAGCCGCTTTCTGGGCCTTTGGATTGGCGAAACTACATCCGCTAGGGCGAAACCCCATCTCGGGGTCCACGGGTGCTGCCCGTGCTGATGATGCCCAGTTCTGGAGACGTTCCCATGATTTGCACCCCCGCGAAAGCGGTGCGCGCGGTGTTATACGCCCGCTACTCCCCTCGGCCGGACGCGAAAACCTCCGAGTCCAACGCCGCGCAATTCGACTCGATGCGAGCTGCGATTGTCGCGCGCGGCGGCCGAACCATCGTGGCCACGTTCGAGGATGCCGACGCCCATGGCGACGATGCCGAGCGGCCGGGGCTTTGGGCTGCAGTTGCCGCCCTGCGGCGCGGGGATGAGCTTTGGATCGACGATCCCAAACGCCTGGCGCGCGACCTTATGCTCGGTGAGGTCATTCGCAAGGAAGTGGCCAGCCGGGGCGCGACCGTGGTTTCGGTGAAGATGGCCACGGATTCGACCCTCGAGGGGGAAATGGTCCGAAAAATCCTGGCCGTGATCGCCGAGTATGAGAAGAAGGCCAACGCCATGCTGACCGCCAGCCGCATGCGCCGCCACCAATCCACCGGCCGGCGCATGTCCGCCGCCTTGCCCTACGGCATGATGGCCGACCACAATGGCCCGTCGATCCTGGGGCGTGATGGGGTCGAGCGCCCGGCCCGAATGATCCCGAATCCCGATGAGCAGCCGACAGTGGCCCGCATCCTGGCCATGGCCGCAGCCGGCAAACGCCCGCCAACGATCAAGGCGATTCTCGAAGGGGAAGGCGTCCTTTGCCGCGGCAAGGCGACTTGGAATCGGAACACGATCCAAGGCATCATCGACCGGGGTATCAGCCACCCAACGCCTTCCTGAGCCGCGCGGCATGCTCCGCTCGCGTCTCCGCCCCCTTGTACGTCCCCTTCAGTTCCACGGCGTACCGTCGCTGGATGTCCGACCGGTTCAGCCCTCGCGCGGCCACGTATTGCAACGCCTCTTCGCGATTGGCCTGCCAGGCGTTTAGCGATTCGATGGCCCTCGCCCGCTTCTTGGTCCAGACCTCGGCACTCTCCCCCGATCGCTTGGGCGGCTGGGGCTTGGGGGCGGATAGGGCTCGCAACTGCTGAATCAGTTCCTTGTCCTGGGCCTGGTTGAAAGCCTTGATCGTCTCGCCCCCCTTGGCCTTGGCCGTTTCCTCGGCGAGTCGCGCGACCTCGGCCTGCTGGGCGGGTTTCAGCCCGGGAACGTCGGGCGAGTGGACCTTGTGGATCCCGTTGGCCACGTCCTGGGATTCCTGCTTGCCGAGTCCGCCACCCTGCAGCAGGGCCGTCGCCTCGCCTGTGGTGATCGGCTTGCTCGAGTTGGCCATTACCGTCTTGCCGGCCTGCAGTTGGCCCGCCAGATCATCGAAGATCGCCTGCCGCGCCCGTTCCATGTTCGCGTGGGCGTCGGCCAGATCGCCACCCTTGCGAGCTGGATCGGTAAGCAGCCGTGCGGCGTTCTGCATGCGGGCTTTGTACTCGCGGGCCTTGAATTCCAGGGCCTTGCGAACGTCGACGGTCACCGGGCGGGCGCCGAAGAAGCCGGCCACTTCGTCGCCAGTGTTGTACTTTCGGCCCGTCTCGCCCGAAGGGTCGGTGATGCTCTTGTAGACCCGCACGGCCGAGTCGAGCGAGCCGGGCGTGAAGGCCTGCAGCACTCGCAGGCCGGCGTCCTGAGCCTGATTTCCGAGCGTATCCTCGGGGTTGTAGACCGGTTTTCCCGCGGCCGTCTGGTTCCGCACGATGTCGATGCCCGCTTCGCTGGGGAGCTTGGGATTCAGGATTGGGCTCGCCCCTTCCATGAGCGCGTCGACGGGCTCGCCGCGCGACAGGGCGGTGATCATCTTCATCATGCCCCCCATGGGCACCCATCGGCCGACGTTGAACATGCGGGGATTGCCGTCGGCGTCCCGTCCCAGGGTGACGAGTTGGGCGTTTTGATCCCAAGGGGCCATGAGCTTGCGGGCTTCGTCCTCTTCCTTCTTGGTGATGCCGTAGGCCAGGCGTGCGGCCAGCGCCAGGACGGCCGGGATGCCCGCGTTGACCATGACAATGCCGGCCAGGTGCTTGATCGCCTTGGCCCGCAGTTTGGGGTTCCCGCTCTTGATGTCCTTGACCGCATCGACCACTCGCTGGGTCAGCATGCGGGGCTGGTCGAACTGGTACATGGCCCCGATGCCCCCCAGGAACGGGAGCTGAGCCAGCGTCTTTTGCACCTGGCCGTGCCGCTTGTAGCTTTGATTGTGACGGTTCGCGCGGTCCGCGGCCATCGCCCGGGCTTCTGCTTCGGGCAGACCAGCGTCGAGAAGATCCCGCTTGGTCGCCAGGTAGTCGGCCACCTTCCAGAACTGGTCACCCGCGGCGTACATCTCCGCGGGAACGCCGAAGATCTTCGCGAACTGTTTGGCGACCGGATGGCGCATCAGCTTCGAGTCGTTGGCGATCCGCGCGGCGTCCGAAAGCATGTGGGCGGTGGGTGAGTCGGCAAAGATCCCGCCGTCGGCCATTTCCTTGGCTAACGCTTCCAGGCGAACCTTCTCCGCTCCGGTGGGAACCGCGTACCGACCGCCGATGCCCCGCTGGGCCATGATCCGCAACGTGTCGGCCATGTCCTTGCGGAATCCGTCGCTGGCCGCGCTCGCCCCGTGTTTGGCCAGGAAGTTGACCCCCGAGCTGGCGAAGTTGTTGATCTGCGTGCCGACGGAGCCGATGGTTTTCGATGCACTCGACAGGGAGAACACCATGCCCACGGCTTTGACGAGTTTGTTCTTCGAGTTCATCAACCCCTGCGGGTTCATCAGCTTCTCGATCTCGTCCTTAACCTCCTTGGTGGTGAACAGACCTTCGACCCCCTGCTTGACGATCGACGTTTCTTGGCCGGCCAGCGGCGTGGAATAGCCCTGCTTGGCAAACAGGTCATTGGTGAAGGCCCCGGCCTTTTCACCTTCTGCGCCGATCTGATTCCACATTTCCATGTTGGCGATAAGCGTGGACATGCGCCGCACGGTCTCGGCCGAGTTCAGCAGCGGATCGGTCTCGAGCCCGAACAGCGTCCGCGTCCATTTGGCCGGATTCTTGCGGCTCTTCACGATGTCGAGAATGCTGTTGTTCGAGATGTCGCCCGACGCCAGTTTGTAGGCCAGTCTGCGGAGATCGGT
>ERZ869925.213-NODE-213-length-41010-cov-4.801734_pt1 | contig 41010 bp, 53 predicted proteins | sample MGYA00579311_ERZ869925 | MGnify/ENA primary metagenome ERZ869925 (study PRJEB32216, sample SAMN09231817) | wastewater metagenome | place: USA: Maryland | collected 2016-07-30 | study: EMG produced TPA metagenomics assembly of the PRJNA472060 data set (Reclaimed...
GGCGCGTGAGCGGCTGGGCGGTGCGTGACGCGGGGATGCCGACATGGATCGCCGGCGAGGCAAAGACGCAGGCGGAGCGCGTCGAGGCGGTCGAGCGCGCGCAGGCACACGCGAGGTTCTGCGGCCATGCCCTCGTGGTCGTGGCCGAGAAGTGGACGGCGCACGGCGCCTTCGGCGGCGCGAGGACGCAGCGCGGCCTCGGGCAGGCGTGGGGGCTGTGGATGGCCGCGCTCGAGACGGCGTGGCACCCGAAGCGACGCGTCGTGCGCGTCTACCCGGCGACCTGGCGGGCGCGGGTCCTCGGGATGGGCGGGCGCGGGGCGACGACCGAGGCGTGCCGCGCCGCGGCGTGGAGGGTCGCCGAGGAGATCGGCGTCGACCATGGCGGGAGCGAGGACGCATGTGAGGCCGCGTGCATCGTGCTGTGGGGTCTCGGGCACAGCGAAGAGGTCGCGGCGCTCGTGCCGAAGCGCCGAAAAGCTGCATGATTTCGCAAGGCTCAAAAAGTTTACCGCGTGGCTGGAAGATTTGCGCGGTGCATCATTGGGGCATCGCTCCGGGCAAGGCGTGTCCGCGATGCGTCGATGAGCGCCGAGACGCCCTGCGCGCTGCAGCGATCGCGATGGGCTTGCATCGTGAGCCGGCGCGCGTCTCGGCGCCCAAGGCTCGCCCGCGACGGCGCTGCGTCGAAGCAGGGTGCGAGGCCGAGCCGATGAAGCGCTGCCGGCGATGCCCGGAGCACCGCCTCGAGCGAGCCGTGCGAGCGATCCGAGCAGCGTCCAAAGAATGCGCGCGTCGTCGCAAGGAGGAACGCGCGGCACGCGGACTGCGGCGCGTGTATGTGCACCTCGGCACGGGCGAGGTAGTGCACCTGCGACTCGCGGCGAAGCTGCTCGGAGTGCACGCAGCCACGCTGTCGCGGGCGCTCCGAGCGGCGGGCGGTGGGCGCCAGGGGAAGCTGCGCGTCGAGCTCGGCGACGGGTCTCCGCCGCGCGTCACGCGAGCGGGCCATGGGTAAGCGCGGCCCGAAGAAGGGTGCGGTGTTTTCGGCGCAGGCGAAGCCGGCGACGAGCGCGTACCGCAAGGCGCGTCAGATGCCGACCCGAACCTCGTCGCGCGAGCTGCGAGAGGCGGTCATCGAGGCGACCCTGCGCGGCCTGCCAACAAAGAAGATCGCCTCAGATCTGAACACCACGCCGATCTACGTGCGGAACATGATGGCCGAGCCGGCGGTGAAGGCGGCCATCGACGAGGGGTTCGCCGAGATGCGGCGCGAGGCGTTCGCGGCGATCAAGGCAAAGTCGCGCATCGTCGCCGAGTCGCTCGTGTACTTGGCGACGAGCATGGACGTCGACCCCGCGGTGCGGGTGCGTGCGTGCGCGCAGATCCTTGATCGCATCGGGGTGACGCCCGAGATCACCGGCACGCAGATGCAGACGATGATCACGGTCGTCGACGGCGTGCGGCAGACGTATGGGCTGCACGTCGCAGCACGCATCGAGACGCGCCCGGCGCTGCCACCACAGGAGGAGGACGAGGATGGAAGCAACAGCAGCAGCGACGGAGCCATCGACGCCGAAGGCGCCGCACTGGACGCAGTACCTCGGAGCGAGCCTTGAGCTGACGCAGCGCACGCTGCGCGCGCGGTGGCCCGACACGGAGACGGGCGACGCGCGGCAGTGGGAGTGGGCGCGATGGCGCCTCGAGCAGAAGGTGGAACGCAACGCGCTCAAGCGCCGCATGCGCGGGTGGTGATGTGCCCGGCGAGTCGTCGATCCTGCTGCCGTACCAGCTCCGCTACCTGAACGATCCAGCGCGGCGGAAGCTGCTCGTCAAGAGCCGGCGCATCGGCGGGACGTTCATCGTCGCGCTCGAGGAGACTCTGCGCGCGTGCGGGCTGCGGAACCAGGGCGGCACATGGGCCTTCGAGGCCGACACGGGCGTGCGCCAGAACATCATCTCGGCGTCGGAGGCGCAGGCGATCGAACACCTGCAAGAGTGCCGCGTGCACCTCGAGCACCTCACGCGCATGCGCGGCGCGCCTCGCGTCGTGGCGGACTCGGCGCTCAAGATCGAGCTGTCGAACGGGGCAGAGATCCGAGCGTATGCCGCGAACCCGCGCACCATCCGCGGTGGCGAGGGCGATGTCACGTTCGACGAGTTCGGTGCGATGGCGCGGAGCGAGGAGATTTGGAAGGCGGCCAAGCCGCTCGCCGACCCGAGCCTCGGGTTCCCCGACGGATTCTGTCTGCGCGCGACGGGCACGCCGCTCGGCGACGACAACAAGTTCGCGGCGCTCGCTCTGACCGAGCAGGGGCGCGCCTTCTCGATCCACACCGTGTCGATCCACGACGCGGTGGCCGACGGGTTCCCCGCTGACGTAGCGGCCCTTCGCGAGGAAGCCGGCGACGCGGACACGTTCGCGCAGGAGTACGAGTGCTCGTTCCTCTCGAGCTCTTCGAGGTACATCTCGGCCGAGCTTTGGGACCGTGCGGTGTACTACCCTGGCGAGGCGCCGCCGGACAGACACGACGATGGCGCGGCCGGCTACGACGTCGCGCGCAAGCCGGGCGGCGACCTGAGCGTGTGCGTCGAAGTCGAGCGCGTCGGCGACACGCTCTGGGTCTTCGAAGGCGAAGCGCGTCGCGGGGCGTCGTGGGACACGCAAGAAGCGTGGGTCGCGCAGGTGCTCGAGCGCAGGAGACGCATCGCGGTCGACTCGACCGGCATGGGAAATCAGTTCGCCGAGCGGCTGCAGCAGCGCTTTCACGAGTCGCGCGTCGACGCCGTCGAGTTCACCGGGCGCTCCAAGGAGGAGCTCGCGACGGGGCTCAAGCTCGCCCTCGAGCGCGGCCGGCTACGCGTGCCCGACAGCGCCGACCTGAGGCGTGACGTGCTGTCGCTGCGTCGAGAGATCACTGCGATGGGCAACACGAGGTTCGACGCGAAGCGAACGGTGCACGGCCACGCAGACCGCGCATGGGCGCTCGCCCTCGCGGTGTACGCGGCGGGCGGCGCCGCGCGCGCGGAGAGGACCGAAGCGCCGCGCATCGAGTTCACGTCCGAGCGGATGTTCAGCTCGGGGAACCCGTTCGGATCGGGGAACCCGTTCGGAGGTCGCACGCGCAACCGGTAAGCGGCAGGCTGAACTCGAGGTCAGCCGACGTGACGGATGTCAGCCAAATCGTTGCGCCGCCGCTCATCGAGGTCGCGCCCGCGCCGTCGCGTGAGCGCTGGACCGACTCGACGCGCTTCGGCGCGCTGCGCGCTGCGACCGTCGCCGACATCCTCCGAGAGGCCGAGCGCGGCTACCCGGAGCGGTGGATCGATCTGGCCGAGTGGGTGCTCGAGCACGACGGGCACATCGGCGCGGAGTACGAGTCGCGCCTGCACGCGGCGACGTCGGCCCCGTGGGCGGTCGAGCCTGGCGAGACGTCGGACCCGATCGCCGCGCAGTACGCGCAGCCGGCCGCGGACTTCTGCCGCCGCATGCTCGAGGAGATCCCGGACTTCGAGACGAAGGTCCGCCTGATGCTCGATGCCATCGGCAAGGGCTATTCGGTGCACGAGAAGATGTTCGGCCGGCGCGATGGCGCATGGGTGATCTCCGATCTGCTTTGGCGGCACCCGCGCCGCTTCGCCTTCGACGACCAGGGGAAGCTGCGCCTCTACGACGGCGGCTCGCACGGCCACCCAGGCAAACCGCTCGACCCGGCGAAGTTCGTCGTGCACATGCCGCAGCTCCGCGCGTCGTACCCGTGGCGCGCCGGCGTCCTCCGCGCGCCCGCGTGGATGTTCGTTTTCAAGCGCTGGGGCTCGGCGTGGTGGGCGGGCGCGAACGAGAAGTTCGGCGCACCGATCCCCGTAGCAAAGGTCCCGCCGAACACGAAGCAGAACGTGCGCTCGGACCTGCTCGCGATGCTCGAGCGCATCACACAGGGCCAAGGCGCAGTGCTCGACGCGAACGTCGAGGTCACGCTGCTCGAGGCTGCGGGCTACACCGGCGCGCAGTTCGGCGACTTCCTGCGATGGTGCGACGAGCAGTCGTCCAAGGCGATTCGCGGCACCACGATGGCTACGGACATCGGCAAGAACGGGTCGCGTGCACAGGCCGAGGTTGGCGCGGCGTCGACGATCGAGCCGCGCGCCGAAAGCGACGCGGCGGCGGCGGCCACAACGATCGAGCGGCAGATGTTCGGCACCGCGCTCGCGCTGAATCTCCACCTCTTCGGCGGACGGATGCCACCGATCCCGCGCATGAAGTGGAAGCTCCGCAACGAGCGGAAGATCGAGCAGTGGCACGTCGCCGAGGGCGTCGTGAGCGAGAACGAGATCCGCGGCGAGATCGGCTACCCGCCGTCACCCGACGGACAGGGCGACGTGCCCATCCGGCGCGCGCGCGCGCAGGCTCCATCCGCGCCTGGGGGTGCGCCCCCGGCTCTCCCTTTTCGGCCGAGCCTGAGCCGGGGCGGGTCCTCGCCCTCGCCGACGAGCTCTCGTACGACGAGCCCACTCGAACTCGCGCTCGGAGCACGATCGGACAGCCGCTTGCGCTGACCTACCGGGCGACGCTCGAGGCCGTGCGAGCGCTCGTGCCGCTCCGGCACGCCATCGCGCAGGCCGTCGCCGACGCCTCGACGAAGTCGGACGCCGAGGCGCGCATCGCCGCTGCGTGTGACGCGTGGTCGGAGAACGCGCAGCTCGCCGAGCTCATCTACCGCCCGGCGCTCAAGGCCGACATGGGCGGGCAGCTTGCGGTGAGGGAGATCGAGGCGGGCGTTGGGCCGAAGCGCGTGAAGCTCGCCGCGCGCACGCCGGAGCCGTTCCTCGACCTGCCGTGGGACGAGGCCGTCGCCGCGTTCGTCTCGCGCAAGGCGATGTCGCCGGAGGAGTTCTACAGGCTCTCGGATGACGCGAGGCAGCGCGGCTTCACCGCGACGCGCCTCCTGACCGAGAGTCTGCGCGACCGCGCGAAGAGCGAGCTCGAGCGCGTCATCGCCGAGGGCGGCGACCTCCAGAGCTTCGTCGCGGCGATGGTCGACGAGGGCGTCACGCTCGGTGTGGGCGGAGCTGACATCGGCTACCTGGACAACGTCTTCACGACGAACGTCCTTGGCGCGTACGGCGCCGGGCGATACCGGGCGATCCTCGATCCCGACGTGCGACGCGCGCGGCCGTTCGTGCAGTACCGCACCGCCGGTGACTCCAGGGTGCGCGAGTCGCACAAGAAGCTCGACGGCAAGGTGTTTCGCACGGACGACGCCTCGTGGCGTCCCGCGGCGCCGCCGAACGGCTTCCGCTGTCGCTGCGGCATCGTGACGCTCGCGGCTGACAACCCGGCGACGCGCGACGTCCTCGACGCAATCCCCGAGGGAGGCGAGCCCGACGCGGGCTTCGCTGCCCCGCCATCCATGGAGATCTGAACCATGCTCGACGCAGTCTACGCACTCGACCTCGCCCGCTCTGGCCGCATCTCTCGCGCCCTCGTGCTCCGGGCGCTCGTGCCGATGGTCGCGGCCGATGCCGCGCGATCGTGGGTTCACATCGCCTACGAGGGCGAATGGAAGGGGCACCCGCGCGGGCCGTTCGAACTCTCCGGCGAAAAGTTTCAGGCGATGATCGATCGCTTCAACGCGAAGCGAAACCCGACACCGGTCGACTACGAGCACGCGTCGGTGAAGACCGACGGCCGCAACGGCGTGCCCGCATCGGGATGGATCCATCGGCTCGAGCTGCGCAGCAATGGGCTGTGGGCCGAGGTCGAGTGGACCGCGCGCGCCGCCGAGATGATTCGCGCAGGCGAGTACCGCTACTGCTCGGGCGTCTTCATCTTCGACGACGTCGACGAGCAGAGCGGCGACCCCGTCGACGCGCAGCTCTTCAACCTCGCACTCACGAATACGCCGTTCATTGACGGACAGGTTCCGATCACGCTTGCTGTATCCAAGAGGGTCGACGGAATGGACGCTAGCCAAATCGTTGCGCAGATTGCGAAGGCCCTCGGCCTCGACGAGAAGTCGTCCGCTGAGCAGATCATGTCGGCGCTCGAAGGGCTCACCAAGCTTCGCGACGCGCAGTCGGGCGAGACGAAGAAGTCCGACGCGAAGCCGGAGAAGAAGCCCGAGGCGGAATCCGCTGCAACGGCGACCGCTGCATCGAAGCCGGTCGAGCTCGCCGCGGACCCGACGGCGCCCGCCGCACCCGTCGCGGCCCCGTCGACGCAAGATCCCGGCACCGTCGCGGCTGCGGAAGAGGCCCTCGGGCTCCTGCGGCAAGCGCTCAAGCTCGACGCGAACGCGGACGCGGCTGCCGTGCTCGCGGCCCTGCGCGCAAACCTCGATGCGATTTCCTCGACGGTCGGAGGCGGGGCCGAGTCGGCTGCACCCGCGATGACGGCCGCGTCTCGCGCCGTGGTCACCGCGTTTGACTCCACGATCCGCGCTCTGCGCAGCGAAGTCGCCGGCCTTAAGACGCTCGACGCCGAGCGGGTCGCGCTTCGGCGTGCCCTCAAGATCGGCGAAAAGGACGACGTCGAGACGGTGCTCGCGGCACGCGCCAAGACCGAGGCCGAGGCTCGCGTCGAGCGACTCATCGTCGCCGGCAAGCTCCTTGATGTCGAGCGCGGCACGTTCGTCGAGCTCGCGCTCTCGAACTCGGATGCATTCGACCTCATCGAGAGGTCGCTCGGGCAGAGGGTGCCGACGGGCGAGCACGCCCCGGCGCCGGCGCCGGCGGAGTCGAGCGCCCTGTCGATGGACGCCGTCGACGAGAAGCGGGTCGAGGTGATGATGAGCGCCCACAAGATTTCTCGCGCCCAAGCAGAGGCGCGCGTCCGAGCCGTAAAGAACACCCAGGTGCGCCTCATCGGCGCTCGCTGAAGGAGATCGACCGATGACCGTCCTGACGACCGAGACCGTCCGCCGCGAGCGCAACCCACACCTCAAGGCGCTTAACAGCTACACGATGGCGTCGGCGACGACCATCTACGCCGGCGCGCTCGTCTGCGTGAACGGCTCCGGCCTCGCGGTAAACGCGGCTGACACGTCGGGGCTCATCTTCGTGGGCGTCGCCCAGAAGACCGTGGTCAATCCGTCCGGTGGCACCGAGAAGATCGAAGTCGGCAGCGGACACACCGAGCGCCTCGCGGGCGCGGCGGCGGCATTCGACGCGACGGCGGCGATGAAGACCGTCTGCTGCGTGTCCGACAACGACACCGTCGACGCCGTCGGCACGACCACGAACGACGTCGAGGTCGGCCTCATCGAGGAATACGAGGCGACCGACAAGGTGTGGGTCCGCATCGGCCGCGGCGGCGTGAACGCCTGATTCTGAGGAGCCAAGACCATGAGCGCAGCAGCGATCAATCAGGGAACTCATGACGCAGCGAACACGCTGTTCGTCGACGCCTTCAACGAGATCTTCTCGAAGGCGGACAAGGGCGCTCTCGAGCGCTACACGCAGATCATCCCGGCTGACGCCGAGACGGTCGAGCTGGACGCGCAGGTCGACCTCGGTGTCGTCCGCGAGTGGATCGGTCCGAAGGAGTTCGGGACGGGTCGCGCGTACAAGCTCGCCGTCGCGTTCCGCAAGTGGGAGAAGTCGCTCAAGCTTCCCCGATCCAAAGTGAAGTACGACAAGAGCGGCACGCTCGCGTCGCGCTTCAAGCAGTGGATGAGCGAGCAGGTCGGCTTCTGGGACAAGGTCATGACCGACACGCTCGTGTCGGCATCCGGCGCTGGCCCCACCGGCTACGACGGCGTCGCGCTGCTGTCGACCGCGCACCCGCACGGCCCCGACGGCGGCACGCAGTCGAACAAGGGCACGAGCGCCCTCACGTTCTCGACGTACGAGACGGCGAAGGTCGCGATGGGCAGCCTCGCCAAGGAGAACGGCGAGCCGCTGCGGATCTCTCCGAAGTTTCTGATGGTCGGCCCGAAGCTCGAGCGGATCGCCAAGGAGATCACGCAGTCGAAGGAGCGCGTCATCGCCGTCGACAACGCCGGCGTCGAGACGGGTACGCGCGTGGCCGCGGCCGGCGTGACCAACGTCTTCTCCGGAGGCGAGGTCGATCTCATCATCAACCATCGCCTGCGCGGGACGTACGACGATTACTGGTACCTCGGTGCCGGTCCGTTCATGGCGCTTGTCCTGCAGCGTGACGTCGAGCCGTGCTTCCTCGACGCGATGGACAGCGAGACGCGCTTCATCATGGACGAGCTCATGTACTCGCTCGAGGGCGACGCGAGCCCCGCCGCGTACGCATGGCAGAACGTCTACGGAGGCATTCTGTGATGCAGACGCAGCCCATCGTCATCACGCAAGGCCAGCTCCGGACGGACATCCCGCGCAACACTCCGCGCGTGCGACTCGAAATCGAAGTCGCGCCGTGGACGTGCGGGCAGATGATCGCCGGCGGTCACTTCGTGGCCCCCGACAAGGTCCCCGACGGGAACGGGCAGAAGCTCGTGCAGACGAAGGTCGTCGTCGAGGTCTACGAGGACGAGGTCGCAAGCGTCGAGAAGCTCGTGCAGGCGAACACGGACCGGCTCCGTTCCTCGCAAGAGGCCTTCGGCATCAAGCTTGCGGCGTACAACGCCGAGATGCGCGAGAAGGGCGCAGATCCGGCGAAGGTGCTGATTCCGTGGTCGCTCGAGGCCGAGTACTACTCGACCTGGAAGGAAGACATCAAGCCGTTCCTTTCGGTCAAGCGCATCAAGGACGAAGCGCCGACGCAGAACACCGCCGCGAAGCGGTGAACGACGTGGAGGGCTTGCGTGGCGTACAACTCGACGACGGAGATCGACTACGCGATCACCGCGGCGACGCGCCAGCGGCTCTTCACTGACGCCGGCTCGTACGTCTCCGCGGCGTTCGACCAGGCGCTCGCTCGCGCAAGCGCCTACCTGAACGCCGCGCTGTCGACGGCCGGATACCCCGTCCCCGTTGATACGGCGAGCCTGCCGACCGACACGGTCGACCTGCTCAAGTCGCTTGAGGTGGCCGTATTCGTCACGCGCAACTATCCGCGCAAGGGGCTCAAGATCCCTGCGGAGCACCGCGAGACGATGAACGTGTTGCCGGGGATCATCGACGGCTCGGTGCCGCTGCCGGGGCTCTCTCCGTCGACGGCGACGGCCATCGGCGGCGTGATGTGGTCCGGCAGCGCAACGAGCGGGGCCGGGCAGATCGATCCCGTGTTCGGTCGCGCTGATGCCAACGGCGACGACCCGCTCGGTGGCTACTGATGTCGACCGCGACCGCCAAGACGGCGCTCACCGTCACCGGCCTGACCGAGGTCGGGAGCTCGCTCCGCGCTCGCGTGGCGCGGATGAAGAACCTCGAGCCGGCGATGCGAGTGATCGCCGCGGCGGTCGACCAGCTCGTCGACGACTCGTTCCGCAACCAGGCGTCGCCGAGCGGCACTCCGTGGGCGCCGCTCTCCGGCGTCACGGTTTACAGGCGAATCGCGAGGAAGAAGTCGGGCGACCGAATCACGTACCAGATGCGGCGCGTGATGACGAAGCGCGGCAAGCTCACCAAGCGCGCCCAGGGCCTCCTGGCGCCCGGAGCGATGCAGCGCTTGACGGACACCGGGCGGCTTCGGCGGAGCCTGTTCGCCAGAGGCGAGGCCAAGGCCGTCGCCTTCGGGGCCTCAAAGGTCGCCTACGCCCGCGCGCAGCACTTTGGCAACCCCGACAACCGCATGTTCGGCGGGGCGGCTGCGCCCATCCCGGCGCGCCCGTTCCTGCCCGTCGAGCGCGCGGGGTCGAAGCTCGTGCTCATGCGCTCCGGCGCCGCCGGCCGGCTCTGGCGCGAGGCGCGGGCCATCCTGGCGGCGTACATCGTCCGTGGGAAGGCAGCGCCGTGAGCGGCATCGACGCCGATGCGATCGTGACCGCCGTGCTGGAGCGCCTAGACGGCACGCTCACGGGCGTGCGCGCGCTCTCCTCTGGGCAGATCGCACGGGGCGACGTGCCGGGCCTCGACGACGGCGAGAAGGCGCGCAGGGCGCTCTACGTGCCCACGATGGACGCTGAGATCACCTCGCTCGAGCGGCACCCCGGGGCGCCGCTGTCGGAGTTGAGCAACCTGCAGATCTTGCAGATCGGTCTCTCGGTGCGGACGACCTACCAGCTCCCGACGGAGCTACAGGCGGACGACACGGGCAATGCGATCCGCGGTCTGCGCAACCAGGCCGTCGAGGATGCCGAGCTCGTGCGGCAGGCGCTCATGTACCCGGGTGGGCTCGCGACGACGAGCGCCACCACGGCGACGAACATCATCACGCTGCTCGAACACACCCGCTCCGAGAAGGCGCGCGAGGACATCGAGTCGGGCCTCGTGCAGTGGGAGCACACGTTCACCGGCGCCGTGCGGATCACGCCGGCCACGAGCTGAGAGGACCCGGACGAATGTCGATCGAAAACAGGACGGTAGCGCGGCTGCGGCTCCGAGAGGAGCCGGCGGGCTCGTACGAACTCGACATGACGAGCGCGGGGACGTCGTTCACGAGCTTCGTTGACGTGCCGTTCATCTCCGGCTCGCTGCAGGTCTCGCCGATGGTGAAGATGCTGCCGACAGACCATGTGCAGCAGTTCATCGACGGGTACTCGGAGGAGATCCCTGGCCCGAAGTCGTGGAAACTGTCGTTCAAGATGCATCTCGCCCCGACGGGCGTGGCCGCGAACGCGAGCACGACGAGCGTCGAGTCCGTCCTGGCGACGCTGCAGAAGATCTGCATGGGCGGCATCAGCCTGTCGGCAGGCACCGACATGGCAAGCGGCGTCTCGACGGCCGGTTGCACCGTCACGACAGGGCACGGGTCGAGAGTGCCCGTGGGCACCGCCGTGGGCATCGGGGTGCAGACCACGCCGCAGTCGTTCGAGGTCGCCGAGGTCAAGTCGCAGTCAACGGACGCGATCACATGGAAGCGCGTGACGGCGACGACGCCAGTCACCGGCGCCGTCTATCGGTCCTCGACCATCTACCTGAAGGAGGACCCGGACACGTCCATGCAGTTTGCCCTCGACTTCGTCGAGACGGACGAGCGGCTCATCCTCATGGGCGGCCAGGGGAGCTTCACGGTCGAGATCGGAAATGGCGAGCTTCCGACGGCGACGTTCAGCATCGAGGGCACCGACTGGCTGCAGTACGCCGGCTCGGCGATCTCCGTGGCCACGTTCACGAACCTCGCTCCAGTCGCGGTCTACGGCAGCGAGTTCCAGGTGTGCGCCGTCGGAAGCACATCTCGCGGCGTGTTGCCGATCTCCGCGCTCGCGATCAACCCGAACCTCGCTTACGAGAACGTGCCTTACCCGGGCCGCCAAAACGTCTACCGCAAGCGCCGCGTGCGGTCGGCGCCGTCCGTGAGCGGCTCGTTCACGGTGCCGTACGAGGCCGCGACGTGGCTCACGGCGCGCGCCAACAAGTCCGACCACGCGATCTTCGCGCAGATCGGCAGCGCCGCCGGAAACGCGATGCTCATCTCGGTTCCGACGATCCAGATTCTGGACGTGCAGCCGGTCGAAGTCGGAAAGCTCTCGTATCAGCAGGTCTCGTGGAAGGCGCGCCACGACGCGGAGATCGGAGGCGGCGCCACGGAGATCACGCGCTCTGCGCTGCGGTTCCACTACGTCTGAGAGCCTGAGGAGGCCCCATGTTCGAGAAGCCGATCGAGGTCGTGTGCTGGTGGGATCCAGCGCTCGACATGACCAAGAGCGAGCGCGAAGAGTACGCGCGCACGCGAGATCCAAAACTGCTTAGGGTGCTGCCCGGGGAGGAGCCGACGCGCTACCTCGTGCGACTCATCTCGGTCGCGCACATGCGGTTCTGCGACCAGGCGCTCACCGAGGGCGAGCGAAACGCCCGCGCGTTCACCGCTGGCGTCGAGCGCGTGCTCAAGCCGCGCCTGCGCAATGGCACGCGGCCCGAGTCGGTAGAGGGGACCATCGTCTCTCGCGACGGGCTCCGGCTCTGGGACGACTCAGACCTCGAGGCGCTCGGCTGCTATCCGGCCGAGAAGGAAATCGGGGGAGTGGCGTACGCGCACTCGTATTTTCCCCAGGGCGAAGAGCGGCGGTTTCTGCTGCCGCCTTCGTCGGATCCCGCCTGGGCTCTTGTGGACTCCCGCCATGCGGAGAAGCTCCTGCGCGATGCACGCCAGAGCAGCAGCGCGCCCAGCTCGGAGCGAGCGACCACGTTCGCGCCGAGTGGCGACGCGGATACCGCTGCGACTGCGACGGCCTGAGCCACCGCACACCCTTGCACGCACCGCACCCCGCGGTGCACGGAGTAGAGAGCGCGATGCATGCCGACACGGGAGACAAGCCGACGATGTGCCCGTGGCGCGCATTCGCGGACCCGTTCGTCGGCGCCGTGATCGACGCTTACCCGCTCTTCGAGTCTGGGCAACTCAGTCTCGCGCTCGGCGCAGATCCGCCGTGGGTCATCATGCGAGGGGTCCTGCACTACGACCGGACGATCAAGCGGATGCACGCGAACGAGATGGAGCGAGAGCGCAAGAGGCGCGACTCGGCGTCCGCGGTCCCGCCTAACGCCGTCTTCGTCGGGCGGGGGTGACCCGTGGCCGACGAAGAAATCCACATCAAGGTCGTAGTCGACGGGACCGACCAGGCAACGGCCGGCCTCAACCGCGTCGCGGGGTCAACGCAGAAGCTCGGCGAGGGGGCGAAGGCGAGCGGGCCGGCGCTGGGAGACCTGCGCCAAGGCATCGGTGGCATCGGCCAAGCACTGGCGCAGGTGAACCCCGCCATCGGGCAGTCGATCGGCGCGCTGCAGGGTCTCGGCACGAGCGTCATGTCGGCGGGCACGGCGATGGGGCCGCTCGGGATGGCGCTAGGAGCAGTCGCGGCCGCGACCGCCGTGGTCGTCACCGAGCTGACGTCGGCGTCGGCGAAGATGGCCGAGATGCGTCAGTCCACGATTCAGGCGACCGAATCGCTGGGCGCGTTCGTTCGCAAGGCGCTCGAGGCAAGCGCTGCTGCGAGGGAGACGCAGCGTATCGTCAGCGGCAGAGACAGCGGGCTCGACGAGCAGGAGGCCGCGGCACTGGGTCTGCGTCAGCGTGTGACCGCCTTGCTTGGCGAGGCGCGCGATGCCGAGGGGATCTTCGGCGGCTCAGCCGGCGGCGCGCGCGCATTGACGCTTCGCGCGCAGGCGCGAGAGGCGATGCAACAACTTCGCTCCATCGAGGAGCGCATTCAAGACATCCGCGCGAACCCGATCCGCGAGGAGAGCGAGGCGCTCTCCGGCATCGAAGCGATTCGGGCCGCTCGTGACGCCGGCATGACGCTGTCCGACGCCGACGCGAGGCGATTGAGCATCTACGACACCGGCCGAGATCCGCGCGCGCGCGGCGGGCGAAGCCGCCAGTCGATCGAGAAGCAGCGCTTGCTTCGGGAGCAGCAGCTTCGCCAGCGCGACCTTGAAGAGCAGGAACGCGATCGCGCCCAGCGAGAGCGGGAGCTCGAGGCGGCGATGGGGCGGTTTGGCAATGGACAGTCGTTCGCCGCCGGGCTCATCGGGAGCGAGTCGGCGCTCTACGGCTCCGGCGACGTGTCGTCGCGGCAGGAGTTCTCCTCGAAGGACCAGGAGGCCCGGCTCGAGCGCGAGCGCGCGGAAGAGACCAAGCGCATCCGGGACCAAGCTCTCGAGGAGGAAAAGGCGCGCAACGCGGAGTATCAGCGCCTCTGGGAGATGGGCGCGTCGAGCGCACTCAGCGCGGTGCGCGGGCTGATGCGTGGCGACTCGCAGGCGCGCAAGCAGCGGCTCAAGGAGATGGCCGAAGAGGAGCTGTTCCTCGGCATCGCGGCCACGGCGATCGCCGTCGGCAACACCATCTTCAACCCTCCCGGCGCCGCCTCGAAGTACGCGGAAGCAGGCATCCACTTCAGCCTCGCCGGCGCGTACGGCGCAGGCTCGGCGTCGATCTCCGGCGGGCGAGGAAGCGGAGGAGCTTCGTCCGGCGGACGGGCACGCCCCGATCGCATCTCTGCCGGCAACACCGGCGCAGGCAGCAGCGTGACGGTGGTGAACAACCTGAACGCGCCCGCAGTCGTGACGCCGGGCGGGCTGGCGGAGATCGGGCTGCAGGTGATCGGCACGGTGCGCGCCGCGCGCGACCGGTACGGAGAAGCCGCATGAGCCTGCGTCTCTTTGCGTCGTGGGACTTCGCGCTCATCGGGCAGGGGCAGTTTCTGCTCGACGACGATGGGTCGGCAAATTTCGTGACGTACTCGAGCGGCGTCTACGATCATACGACCGTCGGGCCGAGCGTCGTCTCGTCGATCCTCCATTGGGGAACCGCGCTCAAGACGCTGATGGACGCGACCTCGACCGGCGCCGGCACGTACACGGTGTCGTTCGACGAGTCGACGCTGAAGTACACGATCTCCTACAGCTCCGGAAACTTCGACATGACGTTCAGCGGTGCCGCGGGCGACGTGATGAAGAACCTCCTTGGGTTCACCGGCAACAAGACCGGCGCGAGCTCGTACACGTCCGACGTCGCGGTCTACTACGCGATCGACGGAACACTCGGCGCGAAGTCCGAGCCGGTCGAGGAGGAGCCCGACGACATCGCCGTCGTGGGCGAGGCGGACGATGGCTCGTCGTATGGCATCTCGAGGACGACGGCGCCGATCTACTACGACTGCCTCGTGACCTACGAGCCCGAGGCGCGCGTGCGGACCGCGAAGCTCGCCGCCGCGTACCCGTGGACGTGGCAGCGGTTCTTCGCTCACGTCCGCGCACATGGCGTCTTCACGCTCAAGGACTCGTCTCTCAGCGAAAACACCGTGCACAAGCTGCGCGCGGAAGGCGCCTCGTTTCGGCCGATCCCTGCCGCCTCGGACCCCAACTACGTCGGGCACTACCACATCCGTCTCCGGACATACCTGCTCGGACGAGGGTGACGCGTGACCTACGCACGCACGCTCGCGACGGGGCAAGGAAAGCTCGCGTATCGACTGCAGGTCGAGGGCCTGCGCAAGGAGATCGTCACCGACGCGACCATGGCGCGCTCGCTCTCCGACGGACGCTCGCGCGTCGTGGGCCTGGTCCGCAAGGGGCTCGTGGAGAAGGAGACGCCAGACCTCGCGCGCGCAACGATCAAGGGCGGACAAATCGTCGTGCGCATGGAGGACATCGGCGGTGAGCTGACCGACCTCTTCAAGCTCGCGCCGACGAAGCGGACGTGGCTCACGGCGAACCTGACGGCGACGGGCACGGCGATGACCGTCGCGTCGAACGCCGGGTTCGTCGCTGGCGACTTCATTCACGTCGGCGGCGAGTGCATGAAGGTCGACAGCGTCGCCGGGTCGACGACCATCAACCTCGTCAACTCCGCTGGCGTGCGTACCGCGCAGTGGAGCACGGTCGCCCGGGCGCACTACGCGGCCTACGGCGCCTCGGGCGGGCAGGCGCTCGCGTATCCGGGCGTGACGAACGCGCCCATCACGACGCTTGGGCGCCGCGCTCGTCTCTTCGCGTACGGCGAGGGCGACGATCCGCAGGGCGACGGCACACAGATCTGGCTCGGTCGCTGCACGTCAGGGCCTCGGCTCGAGTCCGCGGCCACCTGGTCGATCTCCCTCGATTCGATCGCATCGCTCCTCGAGCAGGACCTCGGCGCCGACCTCGAAGACCCCGTCATCCCGCGCGGCATCTATTATCCGTGGTGCGCCCCGCTCCGCATCTACCTCGAGCTGAGCTCGACGAGCTCGGTCACTGGCTCGACGGCCTCGTCGGCCACCATTGACGTCTTCGGGTTCTACGAATCCCAGGAAGCCTTCGTCGCCGCGCTCAACGCCACCATCGCATCGGCAACCGCCGGATGGTCGACTGCGGTCCGGGCGCAGGTGACCCAGGGCGGATGGCAGCTCGTCATGGTCACGGCGTCTGCCTCGCAGCGCGCCGTGCGCGTCTACACCAACTCACCGCCGACCGACTTGCGTATCGACACTTCGTTCTTCGTCAACGGCAGCGGCGTCGCGTCGGACTCCGTCGCCGCGAACGAGACGCTCTACACGCGCTTCTACGCCCCCGTTCCTCGCGGCGTCTACGGTGTGCCGCGGACACTCCCGTCCGGCGCCGACGCGACGAAGGCCGCGACGTACCCAGAGGACCGCATCTACCTCGGCGGCGCGCTCGCGCCCGACTCGCTGACGAGCGCCGTCGTGGTCGACTGGCCGGAGCTCGGAGGCGTGACGCATCGCCTCCCGGCGACGGACGGATACAGCACCTCGGCCCGGTGGGTGAGGCTGCGGAACCTGCCCGACCCGCGCGAGGCGCCGCCGGCTCGGATCTTCGTGCCCTACGGCGGCGACGGCGTGCCGACGCTCAAGTTCGGGCGCTACTACGCCGGCGGCGACCTGCACGCGCTGCTCTCCGCGCTCACGTCGCTGACGGCAACCTACGTGAGCGTCGGAAGCGTGCCGGATTTGCGCTCGGACGACTTCGAGCTCTCGGAGATCGATGCGGTCGTAGCCGAGGCGACGGCGGGGATCGGGTACCTCGCGAATCGAGACTATTCGGCGTTTTCGCCGAAGAAGCTCACAGAGGCGCTCGCGGCCGAGGCGCAGATCCTCGGGTGCATTTGGTGCCTCTCGTCGAGTGGCAAGCTCACGCTGCGGCGACTCGCGGTGCCCAGCCTGGGCATGGTCACCGCGACGATCGACGCGTCGAACGTCCTCGTAGACTCGTCGTTCCCGACGTCCGACTCCGACGCGTTCGGATCGGTCAACATCGTGCGCCTGCGCACCGGATACGACCCGCTCGAGGACGAGCACCGGGGCCCCGCGCTCGTGCAGCGCTACGTGCCGGGCTTCAGCGCAAGCAACGCTCCGCGCGTCGTCGAGATCTCGCCCGTGTTCGCCCCCGCGGACACGCGCCTGCAGGATGCCATACAGGTGGCCCTGCGGGCCTCCGGGGCGCTCTTCGCCATCCTCGGCAACCCATACGACCTCGTGCGCGTCGAGGTCCCGTTCTCGCTCCGCTCGGTGCGATGCGGAGACGTCGTGTCGTTGACGAATGCGCAGCTCCCAAACAGCGACGGCGGTCGCGGCGTCTCAGATCGCCCCTGCCTCGTCGTCGGCCGGGAGTTCAACCTCGCGACCGGGCGAGGCGTTCTCACGCTGCTCTGCGGCACGGGACGCGCAAAGGGATACGCGCCGGCGATGCGTGTTGAGTCGGCCTCCGTCGTGTCGGGCAACACGTGGGACCTCACGCTCACCGCGGCGCCGCCGGCAAGCGGCTCGGTCGACTACGTCCCCGCGCACGCCCCGAACGCCTCGGACTGGTTCGAGGTCGGCGACAGGGTGCGCGTCTGGCAGTGGGACTCGGCCAGCCCCACGGTGAGGCAGGGGGCGGTCGACAGCGTTTCTGGTCTCCTCATGCGAGTCACGTTCACGAGCGCATGGGGCGGGCTCGGCGGGAACACGTACATCTGCGGATTCGACGTGGCGTCGACGTCGGGGCTGCAGGCTGGTCAGCGCGAGTACGACTTCATGGCCGGCACAGATCTCCTGGTCGACTTCACGACCGCGCAACCAGCGACGGAGATGGGGCCATGAGCACGAGCGAGCACGGCGCGTTCATCCGCCACGACTCGGCCGCGTTCGGCGACGGGTACCCTGTCGACGCCGCGATCTACAAGGACTGCGCGCGGAACAACCTTCTGCATCTCGCGGACGAGTTCGCGCAGCAGCTCGTCTGTGCGGTGTGGCGCTCCGGCGTCGAGCTCTCTACCGATGCGCCCGCGTCGACGTCCGTGTGGTATCCGATCGCGACGTTCGGCCCGTTCGCGTTGCGGACGCGCGCCAACGGGACCCCCTACCCACTCGTCGTGCGCATTGCCGGCTTCGCGAGCGCCGCGCACTCGGTGACTTTTCGGGTCGTCGTCTCACCGCGCGGACTGGGCGAGTCGATGGCGCAAGCCGCGACGGCTCCGGCGAACGTCGTCGAGGTCTCGACGAGCTCGACGTCTGCGGCGTGGCTCAGCCCGTCGACATACATCGCGACGATCGACTCCGACTTGGCAGCGGCCATGATCGAGGAGATCCCGTGTAGTGACGACGTGAGCTACGGCACCCCCGCAGCGCGCCTGGCCTGCCTCGCCGACATCTCGGTGTGGGCCAAGACCGCGAACATCCTCGCGACCCCGCGTCTCGCCGGACTCGAGGTTAGGGAGTACGTCGGCCTATGACCGCGCGCGTCCCAGCATTCAGGACCGAGCCGTCCGCCTCGCAGATCCAGAGCGGCCGGATCGTCTCGGCGACGACGACGATGGAGCCTCTCGGGCAGCTCGCCAACTGGCTCGCCGGCGACGGGGCGCAGATCATCCCGGCGTGCTCGCCGAACATCACGGTCGCGGCCTCGACGACACGCGACTTCCGGTTCTGGGTAAAGGCGCCGCCGTCCGCGACTCGGCTCGAGTGGTGCATCACGCTCCGCGGCACGAGCGGCACCTCGACACTGGCGAGCCAAGTCGCCGTATCGACTCCGCTCGGCGGGTCTTCGACGACGTACGACGTCGTTCCGCCAAGGTCGCGTGCACGGCCGATCCGGCACTACCAGGACCTCTCGGCTAAGCCCACCGGCGAGCAGGAGATTTCGGTCCGCATCGCGCCCACCGGCGCCGGCGTGGTCGTCGAGTCCATCTCCTGTCGGGCGATGCCTCGCGTCGTCCTCGAGCAGGACACGGTCGACTACGGCGTCGAGCTCGCGCGCCTCGGGGTCTCGCAGCCCATCTGGACGGGCACCGTCGGCGACCTAGCCACGCGCAGCAACTCGCTCCGTGCCATCGCACGCCGAGCCGGGCACTGGCACCTGTGCTTCCCGGACAACACGAGCGATGCGATCCAAGTGTCGACGGCGTCGCCCTCGTGGCAGGCGCTCGTGCCGTTAAACCCGGGCCTCCTCGCGAGATTCCTCTACCTGGGCGACACCGTCGGCACCTTGTCCTACAGGGTCCTCTACGCCACGAGCGTCGGCGGCGCGGGAAACTTCCGGATCACAGCAGCGTCTGGCGACACCGACACGGTCACACTCTCGACCTCGACGAGCTTCGCATGGACCGCCACGCGCACGTTCGACGTAGACGCAGAGGACCTCTCAACCGCCGACGGGCTCCGCGGATCCGCGTGGGATGACGTCACGCTTGAGGCAAACCAGACCGCCGGCACCGTCTACGTCGCCGCCGTCTGCATCTTCGAGGCGTGAGCTACGCTCAGTAGCAGCGGAGCGAGGCCATTGCGCGCCAGCCACTTCGTTGCGGGAGCGTGACGACATGGCCGATCTCCTCGAAGCCGCGAATCCCGTCGCGCCGTACGGCGATGGCGAAACGTCCTACCCGCGCGCGGTCAAGACGGCGATCACCGGGGGCGCGAGCACGGCCGCCGTTCCCCTGACCGGGTCGGATGCGCGTTCCGGCATCGTGATCGAAGGCCGCTTCGTGACGTTGCGCGCCGTCGGCGGCCGCGTCTACGTCGCGTTCGGCGCGGCGACGCTCGGCGCCGCCGACGCAAACGACTGGCCGATCGAAGACGGGCAAGCAGAGACGTTCACGATCGGACCGGGGCAAACGGACTTCCGCGCGTACTCGACCGCGACGTGCTCTCTGCACTGGCGCATCTCCAGCCCGTGAGGTGACCGATGCGGATGCGACGAGGCGCGGCGATGCTCGGACGGCGGTTTGCGGGCGGCCCAGCGCCGTTCGATCTCGAGGCGTACGTTGCCAGCCTCGGGCTCGACATCGCTGCGTGGCTCGACGCCGCGGCGCCTTACATCACCCTCGGCACTGGCGTCGCGACATGGGCCGACCGATCTGGTCACAGCAATCACGTGACGCAGGCGACCGGCGCCGCGCAGCCGGCATACTCTACCTCGGTCGCCGCACTGAACAACAAGCCCGCGGTCAACTTTGACGGCACCGACGACGTGCTTGCGCGCGCGACGTTCACGCAAGGCGCGATCGCGCAGCCTAACACCATATTTCTCGTCGCCGAGCCCGACGACAACGGCACCGCGCTCGCGTCGGGACAACTCATGGTCGACGGAGGTAGCGCTGGCACCGCCCGCCACGTAATCGACATCACCAACAGCGGCGGCTCCGCGTCGATCTCGGATCTGTTTGCGGGCGCAGCGCTACTGTCCACGCCTGCGTTTGTCGCGACCGGCGCGCACATCTTCGAGGGCGTGTTCAACAACACGTCCTCCGTAGTCGCCGTGGACGGAGCGCGCTCCACCGCGACGGGCGCCGGCGGGACGCAGGCCATGAACGGCATGACCGTGGGCAATCGCTTCAGTGGATCGTTTTGGTTCGACGGACGGATCGCCGAGATCATCGTGATCACCGGCGCGCTGTCCGCGGCCCAGCGCCTCCCGATCCGGCAGTGGCTTGCGACGAAATACGGGGTGACGCTGGTATGAGCGACGCGATCCGAGGAGTCGGGGGCACGCCGATCAAGCGGGGGCGCGCGATCAAGGTCTTCGCGGCTAAGGCAGAGTGCTACGAGTTCGCGGCTCGAGTCGACAAAGCGCTCGGCTACCCCAAGCCTCACCGTAGCGCGGCGACGGGCGAGATCGTGCCCGGCGAGACGTCGCACCATGCGCTACCGGCATCTGTCGGCGATGGGACGTGGATCTACCCGTGCGACGAAGCCGTGCTGGCGCTCGACACGCGCGAAGTGGCGGGCGAGGTTCTTGACCTAAAGGCGCTCGACGCGGTCGCCGCGAAGCACGACTCCTGCGCAGTCGAGAGCGTCGCGGCCTACGAGGCCGAGCGCGCGAAGATTGTGCTACCTGAGGACGCGGAGCGGATCCGATGACCGACGCGCTTACCGCCGCGCTCGCCGCGTCCTTCGCCGCGCTCGCCCTGACGGTCCGCGTGATCTACGCGCATCGCGCCAAGACTCGCCAGCGAGAGATCGACGCCGAAACGCTGAGCATGAAACTACTCGCGACGCGCGATGACTCGCTGCTGCGCATCGTGCAGGAGGAACTGCAGCACGAGCGAGAGGCGACCCGCGAGGAGCGCAAGCGAGTGGACTCGTTCTTCGATCGAATCAAGTCACGCATCAAGAGCGACCCGCCCCCGCGGCACACGGAGCCCGAGGCCGATCCGGTCGACCCGACGCGCGACACGGATCCGCAGACGCCGAGCGGGAGGCCCCGCGCATGATCACGATGCAGCTCGACCTCGTGGCGTTCGCGATCGCGTGCTTCGCGGTCGCGTTCGGACTCGTCGAGCTCTATTTCATCGTCGTGCTCGGCCGGCGTGTGCGCGTGCTCGAGGCACAGCACGAGCACTTGGCGCGCAGTGCGGACTATCAGCAGGTGCGCAAGCTGCTCGCGACGTACGAGGCCCGCGCGCTCGGCTTCGAGAAGCTCTACCTCGACCTATTGCAGCGCGAGGACCACGCGAGGAGCAACGGATCGGGGCAATACGCGTGAAAGGAATCGGCACCATCGTGAAGCTCTCTCTCCTCCTACTCACCCTCGCCTTGCCCGCGTGCGCATCCGCGCTCGACGTCGCGCGGACGACGACCATCGTCACGGGCCAGGCCACCGAGATCGCGAGGGACACGCTTCGGGCGAAGCGCCCCGAGCTCGTCGCCGTGTACCGAGCACGAGCCGAGACGGCCCACCCGGACGACCGCGAGGCCGCGGCGACGGAGTTCCTTCGCCTTGGGCGGCCGCTCGAGCAGGCGTCGGCCGCAGTGCAAGCCGCGCTCGAGACATGGCGCGCGATGGCCGCGTCGCTCCTCGCATGGGAGGCCGGCGTCGGCGACCAACCGTCCTGGCAGCGCGTGGCCTTCTGCGCAGCGTCGAGCGTGCTCGCCCTCCTGCGCGGCTTCGAGGCGCTCGGACTCGACCCGCCGGAGGTCCTGGCTAGAGCCGGACGAGATCTCGCTCCGTTCGCCGACCAGATGTGCGAGCTCGTGCCCACGGGCTCGGCCGTCGGTGTCGCAGCCGGGGGACCATCGTGAGCGCGGTCGACGTCCTCGACGACGCCCTCGACGTCCTCGAGCTCGCCATCGCTGCCATCCGCCGCGCGAGGACCGCGGGCGACCGTGCCGAGCTCGACCGGCTCCGAGCCGTCCTCGGCACGCCGGCGAAGAGTGAGATCGACGCGACCCGAGAGGCGCTCGACGCAGAGGCGGAGCGGATCCGCCGAGGAGAGACCACGTGATCGCACTACTCCAGGCAGCAACCACCGCAGCGTCCGCGGACTGGCGAGAGATCCTCGCGTCCGCGCTCGCGACCATCCTCGTCGGCGTCGCGGCTGTGACCGCGCGCGCGATCGGCCGGTACTTCGAGTCGAAAGGGCTCGTCGAGAAGAACGCGCACCTCGACGCGGTTCTCGAAGACATCGCGGCCAAGGCGGTTCGAGCGACCGAGCAGAAGGCCGTCGCCGCCGTCAAGGCAAAGGCCCCACCGCTCGGCGGCTCGGAGAAGCTCGAAGCGGCGCTGGACTTCGCCGCGGCGGAGGTCGCGCGCCGGGGTCTACCCGTCGTCGCTCGTGACGCGCTCGCGAGGTCGATCGAGTCGAAGCTCGGCGAGTTCAACTGGTACGCCGAGAAGCCATCCGGCGAAGCCCCGTGACCCTCGGGCAGCTCATCATGGACCTGCGCGCGCTCCAGGCCGAGCACGGCTCTGGCGTGCCGGTCGTGGTCGACGCGTGCAAGGCGACGTACGAGGGCGTCGAGCGCGTGTCTCTCGTGCGCGCGACCCGCGACGTGCAGGGCGAGTACGTCGACTCGCCCGACGGCTATCCGATCGTGATCGTCGAGCTCGTGCAGTGAGCCTCGTCTACCAGGGCCGCGAGTACCCGACGCCGGCGGGCCTGGTCGTGCACACGTGGCACGAGCACGGGCTCACGTGGCCGCTCGGACGCAACGGCGTGCGGCGGAGGTCGCACGGGCCAGTGCCGCGGAAGTACGTGCATCACTGGACGGGCGGCGTGGGCGACGCGCGCGCCGTGCATCGCGTGCTCACGGGGCGCGGCCTCTCCGTGCAGCTCTACCTCGGCGGCGATGGCGTGGTGTGGCAGTACGTGGACCTCGCGTACGCGTGCGCGCATGCGGGGTCGCCAACGAACGACGAGAGCATCGGCATCGAGACGCAGAGCGTGGGCCACGGCGCAGACCACCCGCGCTTTCCCCGCACTCGCCTGCCCGACACGGTCCACGGGCGGACGGTGAGCACGAGCCAGTTCACGCGCGCGCAGCAGGTCGCCGCGCGTCTGCTGCGTCTCACCATCCGCGAGATCACCGGGCTCCCGATCGCGACCATCCCGGCCGCGACGGTGGTCCCGCTCTGGCGGAGGAATCGCCACGTGGGCGACCTCGCGCACTACCAGATCAGCGCGGCGAAACGTGACCCGGGAGCCGGGTGGATGGCGGAGGTGGCTCGATGGTGAGGACATGTGCTGGTTTGCTACTAGTTGCTGTCGGATTAGTAGTTGGCTGCGCCGCGACGTGCCCCGCCCCGGTCACCGGCGAGCGCGTCGACGAGTTCTCCCGTGCTCGTGCATGCGTGCTCGCCTCGTGGGAGTCGCACCTCGGGACCGTGCCCGAGGACACGCGCGAGGCGCTCTCGTCGGCTCGGCTCGTGGAGGTCGGCGCGGCCGAGTTCGAGCGCAGATGCCCAGGCTACTGCGCGGCGCACACGCAGCCGTCGGGCCGCTGCCCCGCCGGCCTCGCGCTGGCCTGTCTCGCGTCGTGCGACGCCGAGACCCACGCGCCGTGGTCGGGCTCGTCCGTGCCGCTCGTGGTCACGCTCGCGGGCAGTCCAGCGATCGAGCGGGCGCAGGGGGAGCCGTGGATCCATGAGCTGCTCCATGTCCTCGCGTACGACCGCGGACACACGCGACGAGACGTGTGGGCGCAGCACGGCGAGGACTCGGTGCAGAGCCGGGCGCGCTCGTGCTTCGTCGCGCGGTGACGGCGTGCCGCTCGTGCTCCGCGCCGGCCCTCCGTGCGCTCAGGTGCGGGTGGTGCCTCGCGCCGCTCTGCCTCGCTTGCTGGGAGCGACGGTGGTGTGCGTGCGCCATGCATCGACGGCCCCGCGTCGCGTCGAGGCAGTAGCGATGTGCGCCGTCCCCTCGCAGCACTCGTCGCATGACACGTGCCAGTCGCCGGGGCCGTACTCCTCGATGCGCACGTCGTCGACGCGGCCACACTGCGGGCACGGCTCGACCTCGGGCATCGGCCCGTGCTCAGCCAGTGCGACTCGCGCAGCCTCGACCGCCACACCGCGGACCCACGCGGCCACGGCCTCTCCGGTCAGCTCGGCGGCCTGGCCGAGCAGCACGTGCTCGCTCGGGTGCACGCGCAGCTCGAGGCGCGAGCCTCGCGATGCGTCGGAGCGCGGACGGCCTCGGGGGCGTCGGGTGGGCGGGGTCATGTGCCGCCCCGATTGCGCCGCTGCCGCGTCCGCCCGTTGACCTGCGGCCTCACGGTCGCAGATACGACGAGCGCGCGCCCGTCCTCGACGACGACCCGCGCTGTCACGTCCCATGGCGAGCCACCGCCGCGAGCTCGGTACCGCGCAGGCGGGTGACCGCCCGGTCCCGCGGCCTCGACCAGCCGCGCCGGCCGGAGCGCCTCCTCCAGCATCCGCCGCGCCTCGTCCGCCGTCCGGACCCGGAGCGCGCCCGCGCACGACCGGGCGGCCCCGTCCGTGACCACGACCTCCCCCGCGTCCGAGAGCAGTGGGCGAGGGAGGTGGATGGGGCCGTCGGTCACGCGTCCTCACCCATGGCAGAGTGGCTCGGGACTGGTCACGCGCGTGACCGAATCGGATTGCCCTCGCGACGCTCGCGGTTTTTCGCGGCTCTTTCTTCTGCTCGGGACGCCTATTCCCCTTGAAAGCACACGAGTTCGCCATCCGGCCCGGGGTTCGACTCCCGGCGCCTCCACAACTGACCAAGCGGTATCACTGGGTTTTCTGGCGGCTATTTTGAGCGCGTGACCAAACGCGTGACCGATGCATCGCTCTCCACGAGGGGAGCGATGCGGAGGACCTGCACGGCCGAGCAGAGCACGTCCCAGCCGAAGTACGTGTAGCCGTCGATCATCTCGCCGCGCGAGTTGTGGGTCACGCGCTCGAGCACTTCGGCCCTCGCGCCGTCGGTCCGCGCGAGGGTGATCATCGCCCGTCGGAAGCTGTGGAAGTCACGTCCAGCGTCGTCGATGCCGAGGGCCTGAGCGTGCCTCCGGACCGCCTTCGCCCCGAGCGAGCTCGAGCTGTGGTGCTGCCCGTGGGCGTGCTGTGGTCGACCCGTCCGGAGGTGCGGGTTGCGAGGGACCACGAGATCATCCTCCGACCGGACCCGGCACATGAAGCGCGCCCAGCCCCCGAGCTTCCACGCCGCGAGGATGCGGGCGAGCTCGGCGTGGATGGGGATGTCGCGCGGCCGCTCCGTCTTGAGGGGCGCGTCGTCGTACTGGGTCCGCAGCGCCCAGCGCCAGAGGGGCTGGGAGCGCATGTCGATGTCGCGCCACCGCAGTCCGGAGATCTCGCCCACGCGGGCACCGGTGAAGGCGGCGATCGCGTAGGCGACCGTCCGGTCCTCGGGCACCTCGGGGTGCGGGGTGATCCACCGCTCGAGCTCGGCACGGGTCCACGCGCCAACCTCCCGCGCCCGCTGCGCATCGGGGAGGATGCCGCGCGGAAGCCCCCGGGCGGCGTTGTCCACCACGAGCTCGTCGAAGCGGGCTCGTGCGAGCAGCGCGGAGAGCACGCCGTGCGCGTTCCGGATGGACTTCGGCGCGAGGTCGCCGGCGGCCGAGAGGCCACGCACCCACGCGGCGACGTCGCGCGGCCGGATCTCCGCAAGAGGCTTCTTCCCGAGCACCGGGAGCACGTAGTCCGCGAGCAGCTGCTCCTCGCGGCCCACGGTGCGCACGCCTTCTCGCCGTCGAAGGTCCACCCACCGCTCCGCGTACGTCCTGAGAGCCTGCGTCGGGGACCCCGAGGAGCGCGTGAGGCCGGCGGCCGCGTCCCCGCGTCGCTGGGCGAGAGCGCGCACCGCCTCCTCGACGGAGCTCCCACCGAGCTCGCGCACGCGTACGCCGTCGGCGTCGGTGAAGGAGATCCAGTAGGAGCGCCGCCCACGCGCGAGGCGTCGCTCGTAGATGCCGGGAGGGAGAGGACGCGAGCGCGGCCGGGACATGCCCTATCCTGCCATGTTCGCCTGGGGAGCGATCGCGTCCTCGAGATCACGCACCTCACGGAGAACATTCTCGAGGTGCTCGGCCAGGACCCGAGGCCGGAGGTTGCCCATAGCCCGAGCCATCCTCAGCGCCTCGAACGTCGTCTCGCTCTGATAGCCATCGAGCGACATCCCGGTGTGCCCCCGAAACTCGGCGAACACCTGGCGCGCACGCGCCAGCTCTTGGTCCGAGTAGTGCTTCGCGCGCTCGAGTGCATCGAATCGTCGCGTGGCCTCACGGAGCTTCTCCTCGAGCTCCTCCGCGCGGCTTGGCGCAGTCCGCTCCGCCTCGGCCAACGCCCGCTCGTCGTCGCGCATCTTGACGCGGCGCTCGACCGCATCGGCCTGGTTCCTCAACATGGCCGCGACGAATCCCGCCGTCGGCGGCTCCGGCTCGCGGCGCGGCGCCTGCTTCTGGATCTCGGCGGCCTTGCCTCGCACCACAACGTGACCCCACGCCTCGGGAACCTCGCCATCGACGACCACGCCCTCGGTCGTTGCGACCCACCAGTAGTGGCAGTACCGTCCGATCGCCTCTGCCTTCGACGGGTCCTTGATCTCGCGGAGCCAGTCGCTGCGATGGGTCTTGAGTTCGATCCCCGCGAACCAGATTCCACGGGACGGCCAACACGAGACCACCACGGCATCCGCCGCGCGATTCGCTGCAAAACCCGTTGCGTTGCGCACCTCGTACAGCCACGCGTGGGCGGGCTCGCGGAAGAGCTTCGCCCGAAGCACGCCTAGAACGTCTGCCATTGCTACCTCCTCGTCCTCACGAACGCCTCGACCTCGTCCCGGCGGTACCGCGGCGCACGCCTCGACCCGTGCACCGGCAGTCCCTGGAGACGCCTCAGGTAGCCACGCGACACGCCCACGAGCTGGGCGGCCTCGTCGGCGCCGATCCACTCGGACGGCCCCGCGGCTGCGCCATCGGCCAGTGCTTCGCGCACGGCTTCGCGGACCGTCACGCGCACGAGCTCGCGAAGCTCAGCGGCCGGCAGGGTGACGAGCTCGAGCTTGGGTGCGGCGCTCATGGCGTAGCCTTTCGGGCGGCAAGCACGTCGGCGATGCGAGTCACGGGACGGATGATGATGCCGCTCACGGATGCATCCTCTGGCAGTCAGCGGAGCCGCGCGGACGACCGCAGTACGAGCACGGGAGCCGGCCTCGATGCGCGGTCCTGACGTGTGCCCGCATCGACGTGGCCGCGCTAGTCAATCCGCCGTCGCACTGCTCGCACCGCGCGTAAACCGTCTCGCACGACGCGCATCGGAGCACCGTCGCGGCGGGCACGCGCGTCTCGCCGTGCCACGCCTTGTCGCACCACGGCCCGGAGCCGTCCTCGGCGTGGACGCGGGACTGACGCGGCGGCCAAGGCGATTGCGACGGGCGCGTCATCGGATCCGCTCGGCGGCCGCCTTGGCGTCCGCGAGAGACGTGAACCCGAACGTCCTTTGGTTTCGTTTTCCGCGGCGCTGGAAAAGGGAGTACTCCCCGCACACAGCGCAGCGATCGATCCGCACCTCCGCATCCAGTTCCAACTGCCAGACGCAGAGGGAGCGCGGGTACCTGTCGTCCGTTCTGCAGGGCGTGGTCATTGTGCGTACCGCCCTCGAATCCACGCAACGGCAGCCTCGTCCGACTCGAAGCGCTCCGTCGCGCATTCCACGAACACCGAGCACGACGTGTCGCCGCACGCGATCACGATCGGCGGCCCGCATCCGCGCGATCCGCTGCGCTCGCGGAACTGAATGATGCCCTGGGCGTAGCCGACCTCGAACCAAGAACCACGGCCACTGGCAGTGGCCGGCACGAGGAAGACGATCACGTCCGCCTGCGCGACTCCACCGAGTGAATCGTTCACGATCTGACGCCGCGCGTTTGTGCCGAGGCACTCCTCGCGCACGTCAGGCGCCGCAAGGACCTGAGACGCCCAGTCGTGCGTGATGGTGCACCCAGCATCGCGCAACCGCTCGACCATGCGCGCCGAGCGCTCGACCTCGGCGACGGCCCCCGCGACGTAGACCGAAGGCATCACGCGGCACGCCCCTTCGCGCGCTCTCGCCGCTGCATCATGTCGGCGACCGCCGCGAGCTTCGCCGCGGCGAGCGTGGCGTGGGACGTCGGCTTGCGCGCGCCCGGGACCTCGAGCTCCCACGTCACGACGCGCACGAGCCCCGTCTGCGACGTTCTCTTGCGCGTCTGCCACGCCGGCGACGCAGGCGTGAGCGCCTCCTCGCGCCGACGGATCTCGTAGAGCATCGACCCATCGCCAGTGACCGGCGCCCTGAAGTCGATGCCGATCCGTCTCGTCCAGTCTCCGCTTGGTATGATCCACTTGATCTCACCGCGCATTCGCCGCCTCCTTCATCCGCTCCGCGAGCGTCGTGTTTCGCCTGTGATCTGCGGCGCTCCTCAGAGCCGCAGCCAACCCCTTCGCGTCGCCGACGAGCACCACGCGCTTCTTCGCTCGCGTGATCGCCGTGTAGAGGAGCGACCGCGAGAGCATGAACGCGTGCGACGAGTGGCAAACGACAACGCACGTCCCCCACTCCGAGCCCTGCGACCTGTGGATCGTGAGGGCGTACGCAAGCTCGAGCGCCATCGCCTGGGCGCGCGAGTAGACGACGCTGCGGTCGTCAAAGCGCACGACCGCGCGCGCCGCCTCGTCGCCACGCTTCGGCTCGAGCGAGGAGATCTCTCCGACCTCCCCGTTCATCACGCCGAGCGTGTAGTCGTTCTTCGTCTGGATCACTCGGTCCCGCGGGCGCAGCTCGAAGCCGCCCATCGCCCACCGCTCCTCGGCGGCCCTCGGCGGGTTCGTGAGCGCCTGTAGGCGCGCGTTGATTGCGTCGATGCCGCACGAGCCCTTGCGCTGCGGAATGAGGATCTGCGCGTCCTCGCCCACGGGCAGTGCTCGCACGACCTCGATCACCGCATCGGCCGCGGCGTCGGCCGTCTCGGTCCGTCGCCACTCGAAGTCGTCCCGGCGCGTGAGGTCGGGTTCCTGTCCCGCGAGCACGGCAGGCGCCTGCGTGCACACCCACGACTCGGCTGCGGCACGGTGCAGCGTCGTGAGCCGCGCCACGGGCACCTCGCCTGAGTCGATCAAATCGGCGAACACGCGCCCCGGCCCCACGCTCGGGAGTTGATTCGCGTCGCCGACGAAGACGACCCGTGTGCGCGTCGGGGACACGGCACGCAGAAGCGCCGCCGCGAGCTCCACGTCGAGCATCGACGACTCGTCGACGACGATGAGATCTGACGGGATGGGGCGCTCCGCGTGGCGCCGCCAGCCCTGCTGAGGGTGGTACTGGAGCGCGCGATGGACGGTCGAGGCCGGGCGCCCTGTGGCCTCCTGCATGCGCCGAGCGGCCTTGCCCGTCGGCGAGCACAGGAGGTACCGCTCGCCGAGCTCGAACCCACGCCCCTCGCAAGCGTCGCATCCGCGCTCGAGGCAAAGCGCGCACGGCCATGTCGCCGGCTCCGGGAGGGCGTCGAGGACGTCGAGGGCCGCCCGGAGCGTCGTGGTCTTGCCCGTGCCTGGACCGCCCGTGACGACGCCCACGGGCGCCGAGCGGACGAGCTCGACCGCAAGCCGCTGCGAGTCGTCGAGGCTGAGCGTCGTCACGCTGCCCGCCTGCAGATCTGTGCGAGTTGCTGCGCGACGCCAAGCTCGGCTGCGTGCAGGCGCGGCTGGTACACGCGATCGCCGTCGATGTGCGCCTTGCCTTCGCCCACGCACGGCGCGAGCTCAGCCGCGACGAGGCCCGGGTCGATGCCGAGCAGCTCGCCAGTCATCTTCACGACCGCCCCCGAGGGCACGTAAACGTGCCCTCGCTGCGCGGCCTCGGCGAGCATGTGCGCGACGCCCGCGCGGATGCGAAACGCGCTCGTCCTGGCGACGCCCATCCGGAGCGCGACCTCGTCGGCCCTGAGGAAGCCGAACCCGTCGACCTCTTCGGCAAGGCGGTATGGGTTCTCGCGCAGCTTGGCCTCGACGTGGTCCGTGCCCCACTGCGAGATGACACGACCGATCTGATTGTCCGTGAGTCCCCACGTCTTGAGCCGCACCATCCGGTCGCGCTCGGCGACGTGCGCGTGGTAGGCAGCGCAGATCTGCTCGACACGCGCAGGCGTGATCCCCTTGACCTCGGAGAGTCTCGACGGCTCGCGCTCGATGATTTCCCAGATCCCAGGGACCCCAAAGAGCTCGACGAGCTCGCGCGCCCGCCGCATCCCGATCTCCGGAAGGCGCGACGTCATCCAAGACACGACACCCGATACGTCGGCCGGCTGGTCGGCCGTGCAATCGGTCGCCTTGAGCTGTCGCCCGAACTTCGGGTGCTCCGTCCACGTGCCGCGCACGAGGACGGAGTCGCCGAGCTTGACGCCGATGAGCGCGCCGACGACCGTGACGAGGCCCGTCGCCGTGCGCACCTGGGCGATGCACCATCCGCGGTCGAACGTGCGCATCGAGCGCACCTCGCCGCGGATCTCGTCGACGCCCTCGACAGGGGCTGTTGTCCGGGGTCGCGCCATCGATCAGAAGCGCTTCGCGCTCTCCGGCGCCGCGTCGTGGACCGCGACAGACGTGTCGACGAATCCGTCCGGATCGAAGCTCGTGTCAGCGGCCTTCGGCGCGTCCTCGCTCGTGTCCTGCTGCGAGAGGCGCTCGAGCATGGGCATGAGCTGCTCGCGGTAGATCTGCGCCGACGCGGAGTGCATGCGGATCTCCTCGCCCGACAGGACGGGGCCGCGCTCGAGCACGGGGAGCGCATACTTCTTGTCGTCGCTCATTTTGAGTGACGCGCGCACTGCGAACGCGAAGAGCGGATAGTTGCTCGGCTTTCCGTTCACGACGCGGCGCCCCAGATGGTGCTTGTTGAGGTGCTGCTGCAGCACGGGGAGCGAGGTCTTCTTAAAGCGGATCACGCACGGCGTGCCGTTGCCGCGATCGATCGCGACGACGTTATAGACGGGGCTGCAGCGGCGCTCGCGCTTGCCCTTGTCGTTCGTCTTCCACTGCGCGTCGGGGCATCCCTCGCAGCGACGCTCGGTGCCGTTCTCCATCTTCCCGTTCACGCGATCGAACGAGCGGCAGTGGATCTTCGACCGACCCTCGGCCTCGTCGTACTCGCGCCACTCGTTGGTCTTGTGGAGCGTCAGGAGCGCGAGGTTCAGATCCTTGCTCGCGGTCTCGGTGATCGAGTCGTAGAAGACGTTCGGCGGGATGGGGTCGCCAGCCTTGTCGATGCCCTTGAAGTTGAAGACCTTCGCCGAGAGCTTGATGTCGCTCCCGTCGACCTCCTCGAGGCCGTCGCTGCCGAGCGCCTCTCCGGCGTCGAGGACGCCCGCAAGCTCGTCGCGCGTCGCGAGAGCGAGCGCGCTCGTCGATGCCGCCGCCGTCGCGAGGCCCGTCTCTTCTTCCTTCGGTGCTGCCTGTGCCTGATTCTTCGCCATGTCCGTCTCTCTCTCCTCGTTATCGGGTGTCACCCCGTGCGCGCGGCCCTATGCCGCGACTTCGTCCGCGTCGAAGTCGACGCCCCTGAGCGCCGCCTCGAGCTGCTTCTTTTCGTCGCCCGCGACCGCGTGGCCATCGGTGAGGCACGCGCTCTTGAAGGGGCACCGGTCGCAGTGCTCGTCGAGGAACTCGACGAAGCGGCCGAGGCGGACCGTGCTCACGATGTTGCGGATCGACACGCGCAGCCGCGCGACGTCCTCGGGCTTCCTGTGCGCGCGATAGAACCCCGGGCCCCGCGTGTCGCCCGCGACGAGCTTGACCTTCGTCCCGCGCGACACGCCGAAGTGCGCGCACTCCTCGGGGCGCTCGACCGTCTTCGTCGTCGCCTTCTTGTACGGTACGAAGTCGCGCAGATGCACGACGTGGATCTCGGCGGGAAACATCTTCGGCGACGACGCGCGCGGCGTGCCGGGGAAGAGGACGCCGTCGGCGATGGCGTGCGAGTAGATGGCCGTCTGGTACCCGTGGTCGAGGATGATCTGCGCGATGCGCTGCTCGCCCGTCTTCCAGTCGAGGAAGGCGATCGCGTCGGGCGCCGACTTCGGGCGATAGACGAGATCGATCGTGCCCTGCAGCCAGTACTCGTCGAGCTCGACCAAGAACGGCGCCTCGCACGCGACGATGTCCGCGGCACGTTCCGCGGTCGCTCGGAGCGCGCCCCGCACCATCGCCACGGCGTCGAGGCCGATCTGCGTGAGGTCATCGCCGTACCACTCGATGCGCTTGCCCTCGGCCGCGGTCACGAGCTCGCGTGCGTAGACCTGCGCGACGGCTTCGGGCGACGGAAGCTCGCCTTGCTGGATGCGCGGCCACGCGCGGCAGTCGTCGAGGTAGGCGCGGATCGTCTCGTGGATCGCCGTGCCGTTCGCCATCCGCCCGGAGATCGTCTCGCGCACCTCGAGGCGCCCCTCGGCCTCGGCCTGCTTGCGCATCTGGAAGCGCTTCGAGCAGCCGTAGGCGCTCGCGATGTCGGCGAGGTCCGACTGCCGGATCGGATCGCTCGCCGAGCCGTAGCGACGGTGGTCCCATCGCGTCACGACGCGTCACCCTGCAGTGTGCGCGCTGCGAGCACGGGGTCGACGCCGCCGGCGACCTGGCGCAGCCACTTGGAAAACTTCGACGCCTGCCCGCGGTGGGTGCGCTCTGCGAGCAGCAGCGCGCGGACGGCGTCCTCGTACTCCTCGGCGCGCCGCACGTCGGCCTGCAGCTCCTCGATGACCGAGAGCGACTCCGTGAGCCACGCTCGGGCGCGGGCCGTCGCCGCCTCGGCATCGGCCAGGCTGCGCTCGAGCAGGGCGACGGTCGACACGGGCGTCGGCGCGACGGGGACGCTCGACGAGGCGGGCTCGGGGAAGACAGGAGCGGGAGCGGCAGGGGGCGTCGACGACATGCGAGTCTCCTCGTGTGAGTGGGGGTGAGCGACCGGATGCGGGCAGCGCGGCGAGATCTCGCCGTGCGCGAAGTGCTCGAGGTCGAAGAGCGCGCTCACGCCGCCGCCTCTGCGTCCGCGACGACGCGGACGCGGCAGGTGCACTCGTGCCCGTCGCCGAGGCACTCCTCGTGCGCGCCAGGCGCCTCGACGTGGCCAGACCCGTCGCAGCAGTCGCAGGGCTCCGAGTCCGTCCAGCGCGGCGATACGGCGCGGCGACCGGTGTCCGGGCAGGTGTCGTACGCCGGCCGATCGAGGTCCAGGGCGTGGTAGCCGTCGCCGTAGCAGGTGGGGCAGCGCGGTTTCATGTCCACGATGATAACCAAAGGAATCACCACGTCAAGCACCAAAGTTATCAAAGTGACCGCGACGATGAACGGACATGCGAATCGCTTCGCTACTCGCGTTGGTTGCCCTGGGGTGCGGCGCAGACCAGGAGCTCTACGACATCAAGATCCGCCAACTCGCTGCGTGCGAGGCGTCCAACGCGCAGATCGCCGCCGAGGCGGCGGACAACCGTGCCGCGCTTGACGCCCTTCGCGAGCGCGCGGACGTGCTGGAGGTGCAGGCCCTTGCCTGTTCGGCTTGCGCCGAGACCGACCGGCGTCAGGAGGAGGGGCGCACGCGGGCGGCGATTCGCGCGCTCGGGAAGACGCAGCCGGCAGACATATCGCCGTATCTAACCAAGAGCGCGCGCTCGGCGCCGGCCCGAAGCGAACGAGCGCTGTGCTGCGACGGAACCGTGTCACCGACTTGCGGGTGCGGCGGTGGTCGCGGGTGTTGCTCGCACCACGGAGGCGTCTGCGGTTGTAACTAGTCGGCGCGCCCGACGCGGATCACGCGCCTGTACCCACCGGAAGCGATCTCGAACGCCCTCATTTCGCGTCGCGTCTGAGGGCCGACGACTACGCGCCGGCGCCCGGCGTCGACGATCTCCACGCGGGCGCGTTCAACCTGAGCTAGACGCCGCGCGAGCATCTCGAACGACGCGTTCGGGTGCCACGTCTTCAGGCGATGCAGATCCCACTTCGCACGGATGACGTCGTCCGCGAAATCCTCTCGGCTGAGCACGAGAGCCCCCGCCATAAAGCGCGCGTTGTCTTCGGAGTTTTCCATCCCGGCTGTCGCAAGCAGGAAGTGGCCGATCTCGTGCGCAGCCAGACCGTGCTGGCGCTCGAGTCGGATCTTGCGGGGCAAGAAGACGGTCGAGCCGTCTCGCATGCCTCCTGGAAAATCCCAAAACCGAACGCGAACGTCGCAGCGACGGGCAAGCTGAAATGCGTCCGACGGTCCAGGCATCGCGACAGATCGCGCAAGCGCTTCGAGCCGCTCTCTCATGCTTGCAAGACGATCTAACGTGATGACAACTGACGCTTTTTCGGTATCGACGAAGACACTGGCGACGCACCGCTAGGGCGCGCGCTCGCACGTGACGACGGCGTCGTCTACGGCGACCCACTCGGCTCCGTGTAGCTCGAACGTGCACGTGGCCGTTGGCGTCTCACCGTCTGCGCATCGAGGGAGGCGAGGCGAGCATTGCCCGGCGAGTCCATCCGGCAACCGAATGGTCGAGCAGCGCGGCGCGTGACCAGCGCTGCACAACGGGACGCCGTCTACGCAGCGGAGTCCAGGCTCGACTGCCACGGCATGGCTGCTCGAGCTCGGGGTGACACGAACCGTTGTCCGAGGAGCCGCGCACGATGCCGCCGCGATGAGCATGTTCGGCGACGCCGGATCTCCAGATGGCGGCGGCGCGTCTGTGCAGAGGACGACCCCGGCCTCGTCGCAGTACGGAACCGAGGATTCCGCCGCGCATCCGCCCAGAACCGCAAGGACGACGACCGACGCCCTCATGCTAAGCGCTCCTCTTGCTCCATGAGATCGGCGACAATCTTCGCCACGTCACCTGGGCCCGGATTCCAGCCGCCGAAGTCCAACTCGGCGACGCGCTTTCTCCACTCGTCGCTCAGGCCGTACGCGAGCGGTCCGGCGAGAAAACGGCGCACGCCTTCATACTCAGATCGTGGCTCCACGGCGCGAACACCTCGCTCGAGGTGGTGCTTGTAGTTCAGATCCTTCAGGCCCGGCTCGGTGAAATACGCCATCTTGATCCCGAATGCCTTCGCAAGGCGCTGCGCGTTCAGCATCCCGGCGCCCTTGTTACCCTCAAGCACCTCGCGGGCGTGTGGCTGCGCCATCCCGCTGATCTCCTTGACGCGGTAGTCCCAGCCAGACCCCAGCTCCTTCTTCAACTGCCGGAAGAACTCCTGCACGCGCTCGGTGACGATGGTCGGAGGTTTTTTCGGCGGCATGAGCGAAACGGTAATCGCCGTGGCGATTCCTTTGGTGCTTGACTCCCTGATTCCTTTAGTTATCATCGTCGGAATGAGCGCCGCAGCGACGCGTTTCGGTGAATGGCTGGATTGGCTGGGGCTTCCGCAGCGAGAGGTGGCTGCGCGCATTGGATGCGCGCAGTCATTCATCTCCCAAATCCGGTCGGGCAAGAAGCGCCCGGGCCGAGAGCACTCGCAGAACATCGAGACGGCCTCGGCCCAGTGGCCGCAGGGTCCAATCCGCGCGACGGAATGGAACGCGATCGAGCTGAAGCAGAAGGCTTCGGCGGGATCGCGCAAGCGAGCGGCGTAGCGCCATGGTCTATCCGCGCTCGTCATCGTCGCGCTCGAGTGCGACGGAGAATGCGACGCCGTCGCTCGTCACCTCGACGTCGACGGTGAGGGGCTCGATCGCAGCCGGCCCGCGAAACGGCATGCCGCATCGGCGGCAGCGAAGCGCGTCGCGATCGACCTCGGCAGCACACGTCGGGCAAGCGTCCATCGACTTGAGCATGCGGCATGCGCCGATGCGACCGGAGGTGCAACCGTGACCAGATCTGCTCCTGAACGCCTGACGGCCAAGGCCGCGCGAGCTGTGCGCAAAGCGTCTCTCGCTCGCATCGTCGCGAGCGCATTCGCTGGCGCCGACGAGTCCGTGTCCTCCGTCGCCGCCGAGCTCGGCATCTCTCGCGAGCGCGTGCGCGAGTGGGGAGACCCGGACTCGGGGCGCGCGATGCCGGCGTCGGACCTGGGCATCGTTCCCGAGTCGATAGCCCTGCCGATCCTGCGCGAGCTCGCGCGCCTGCACGGCTACACCCTCGCCCCGCTGCCCGTGCCTGGGGCGCATCCGAGCAACGAGATCGAGATGCTAGCGCGCGCTGCGACGGAGCACGCCGAGGCCGTCAGAGCGATGGCGCTCGCGCTCAAAGACCCTCGAAAGGCGAATCTCGCCGCCGTCGTTCGCGAGGCCGACGAAGCGATCGAAGTCATGGCGGCCGTGCGCGAGCGAGCGCGAGCAGCCGTCGAGAACGCCGCCGTGGTGGCAATCAAGAAAGCAAAGTGAGGACCCGTGGCCATTCTGTTCCGCAAGCTCCCCGTGAAGCTCACCGAAGACGAGCGCCGCACGAAGACCGACCAACTCGTTGCGAAGATCCAAGTGCGAGACGGCCTCGAGGAAGACGCCAAGGGCGCCGCGGCCGACTTCAAGTCGCGCATCAAGAGTTGCGACACGGAGATCGACCAGCTCTCGCGTGAGATTCGCGAGTGGAAAGAGACACGCGACGTCGAGTGCTTCGAGGCCGTGCGTCACGATCGCGGCGTGATGGAGCTCATCCGGCGCGACACGCTCGACGTCGTCGAACACCGGCCGCTCACCCGCGACGAGCTGCAGACGAACCTCTTCCCCATCGAGGGAGGCGCGCGCGCTGCTGGGTCGGAAAGCGCGTGAATCAGATCGGGCTCGATGTCGAGGCGGCGGTAGAGCGAGACGTGTCGCTCTCGCAGTGGTTTACGCCGCCGGCGCTTGCCGAGCATGTCGTCGCGTTCTGCGGCGATCTTAGAGGCAAGAGCGTCATCGAGCCCGCTGCGGGCGACGGCGCCCTCGTGCGTCCGCTGCGCCGAGCCGGCGCCTCGGTACTGAGCTGCGACATCGACCCCCGCTTCGACGTCGATCACGCGGAAGACTTCTTCTCGCTCGATCCGCCGGCCCACAAGTTCGACTTCTGCGTGATGAACCCTCCGTACGAAGCCGGGCTCGACTGCGCCTTCCTCGAGCGCTCGCTCGACTGGGCGCACCGCACCGTCGCCATCTTGCGCACCCATGCGCTGCACGGCGTCACGCGCCACCAGCGCGTTTGGTCGCGCGTGCGCGTCGAGACCGTTGCGTTTCTCGTCCGGCGCCCGCGGTTCGGCGGGGCCGTGTCGGGGTCGCCGAAGCATGAGTTCTGCGTCGTGAAGTTCGGCCCGGGCAACGGCGACGGCCCCCGGCGCGTCGAGTGGTGGTTCCTGTGAAGCGAGCCTGCATCACCGTCTGCATCGTCGCGCTGACGCCCCCGCTCCTCGTGGGGCTCGTCGCCGCCGCGCTCGTCCTGCGTCTGGCGGAGCCGTGCGTCGCGCCGTGCCCGTGCTGTCCTGGCGGTGGCACATGAGCGCGTGGCTCGACGCGATGCGAGAGATCACGGTCGCCGACGCCGCCGAGCGCCTCGGCCTCACCGTGCAAGACCCTCGAGGCGCCGGAGGCGGCTCCGTCTCGCCCTGCCCCGCGTGCGACGCCGTCACTCGGCACACCAAGTCGCACGACCGCCGAGGCGCCCTTGGCCTCGCCGGCAACGGCCTGGGGTGGCGGTGCTTCCAATGCGACGCCTCTGGAGACGCGCTCGACCTCGTCTCGCTCGTCAAGCACCGCGCGCGCTGGCGCGACCTCGCCGACGGCTACAAGGCGGCCGTGCGGGCATGGTGCGCCTCGGAGTGGCCTGCGGTCGGCCGCGCCCTCGAAGGCGCCCAGGAGACGCACAGGGCCTCGACCCGAGCCGTCGAGGCGAAGCCCCCGTCCTACCCGCCCAAGGCCGAGGTGGCCGCCCTCTGGGCCGCGTGCGCCCCCGTCACGAGCGACCCCGACGTGGCCTCATGGCTGCGCGACAAGCGCGCCATCGATCCCGCAGCCGTCGCCCGATTCGATCTCGCCCGCTGCCTCACAGGCGAGACGCCCCTCTTCGCGTGGTCGGTCCTCGGCGGCAAGACGTGGCTCGGCTCCGGACACCGCCTCATTGTCCCGATGTTCGACGCCGCGGGCGAGCTCCGCAGCGTCATCGGACGCCGCGTGCCCGACCCGCCGAAGGGCTCGGACATCAAGAAGTCGGTCGCCCCCAAGGGCTTCCAGCGCGTCGGGCTCGTCATGGCCGACACGCCCGGGCAAAGCATGCTCGCCGGCGGCCACGCACCGCCCCCGCGCGGCCTCGTCGTCGTCGCCGAAGGCGAGCTCGACGTGCTCTCGTGGGCGACCGAGGCGCCGGGCGGCGGCGACGCCGTGCTCGGCATGGTCCAGGGCGCCTGGGCGGACGACGTCGCCGCGCGGATCCCCGACGGCGCAACGCTCGTCGTCGCGACCGACCGCGACAAAGACGGCGACAAGTACGCCCTGCGCGTCGCGAAGTCGCTCGCGGAGCGGAGCGTCAAGCTGCTGCGCTGGCCCCTCGAGGAACTCGCCCCCGAGCTCGGCGACGCGAACGACGTGCGCCGCGCAGGGCTGCCCCTCGTGCCCGACGGGAGGCCGCTCGAGGCCGCCCCGGGGCGCACGAGACGCGACGCGACGGGGTGGCAAGCTCTGCTCACCGTCGACGACAAGGACCGTGTCCAGAAGACGCCGCACAACGCAGCGCTCATCCTCGGCAACGATCCCGAGTGGGACGGCGTGCTCTGCTTCAACGAGCGGAGCGACCGCGTGCTCTTCCAGAAGTCCCCGCCGTGGCACGACGACTATGCTGGGACCAAGGAGACGTACCCGCGCGAAGTGCGCGACGACGACGCCACGCGCACCTCGATTTGGATCGAGCGCAAGATGCGCGTCGCGTTCAATCCCGACCTGCTCGCCAAGACGATCGACGTCGCCGCGCGGCAGCGGGTCGTCGAGCCCGTCCGCGACGAGCTCGAGGCGCTCACGTGGGACGGCGAGCGCCGTGTCGACACGTGGCTCGCGCGCTACCTCGGCGTCGCCGACACGATCTACGCGCGCGCCGTCGGCGCGAAGTGGCTCATCTCCGCCATCGCGCGAGCGTTTCGGCCGGGGTGCAAGGCCGACCATGTGCTCGTGCTCGAGGGGCGGCAGGGCCAGGGCAAGTCGACCGCGCTTTCGGTGCTCGCAGGGCCCGAGCACTTCTCAGATCAGATCTCGAAGCTCGGGGAGAAGGACGCGGCGATCCAGCTCCAGGGCCCGTGGATCGTCGAGCTTTCCGAGCTCGACGCGATGAACCGATCCGAGATCTCCGCCATCAAGGGCTTCATCACGATCACGTCGGACGACTACCGCTCGCCGTACGGCCGGCGCGTCGAGCGTCACCCGCGCCGATGCGTCTTCGCCGGCACAACGAACGAGGAGGTGTACCTCAGAGACGCCACGGGGAACCGCAGATTCTGGCCTGTCAAGTGCGGGATGATCGACCTCGAAGGGCTCCGCGCCGACCGCGCGCAACTCCTCGCCGAGGCGGTCGTGCGCTTCCGCGCCGGCGAGGCGTGGCACCTCGAAGACGGCGCCTCGCGCGACCATGCGAGCAGCGCGCAGGAGGAGCGCTATCAGGTCGACGCGTGGGAGCAGACGATCGCGGAGTACCTCGAGACGGGGCCGGTCAAGATGGCGGGGTGGGTGACGATCGCCGAGGTGCTCGAGAGCGCGCTGAAGATCGAGATCGGCAAGGCCGGGCGAGGCGAGCAGATGCGCGCGCAGCAGGCGCTCGGCCGGTGTGGGTGGGTCCGTCGCCAGCGCCAGGAGGGCGGCGTGCGGCGGTGGGTGTACGTCCCGATGTGCACCAACGGGGAGGGGGTTGGTGCACCCGTTGGTGCACATGAAAACCCGAGCGATTCCGCTGCGGTGCACCAACGCACCAACCCCCACCAACCTATTCAAGATATGCGTACGCACGCACGCGCACACGCGCCCGCGCACGCACGCGCGCGTGTGGGGGAACTCTTGAACCTAGGGGGTGAGGTTGGTGCGTTGGTGCACTCCGACGAAACCACTAGCGATTTGGGCGCACCAACGTCCGAGTGCACCAACCCCCCCGTAGCCGTGGACGCGTTTGGACGCGTCGTGGAGGAGCTGTGATCGCCCGCGAACTCGTCGCGCAGCTCGCCGGCGGCGGGCACCGACTCCACGTCACCGAACGCGGAGGGATCGGGCATGTGCACCCGCGCGGCGTGTCGCTCGACGCCGCCGCGCGCGCGGCGATCTCCACGTGTCGCGCCGAGCTCGTGCCGCTACTACGGCGACGAGACGAGGCGCTCTCGCTCGTGGTGCGCTACCTCGCCGAGTTGCCCGTGGCGACGACGCTCGTGCTCGAGGTGCCCGGCATCTCCTGCCCGGTGCTCTGGACGACGAGCCGGGCGCGCGCGCAGACGGCCGCACCCGGGCGCGTCGTGGTCTTCACGCCACTCGAATACGAGGTGGCGTGCGAGGCGGCGGAGCTCGGCGCTGCGGGCTCCGGAGAGCTCGCTGTGTGGTGCGGCGCGAAGCTCCGGGATGCGCGGTGGCGCCTCACGCGCGAGGTGGCGCTCGGTGGGCGCCAGGCCAGGCCGCCTGGCCCGCGCGTCTCGACGTGGTGGTCCGGCGCGCGCGGCGGGCTCGGTGGGTGGCTCGACGACGGATGGACGCTCGAGCGTGCGCTCGCCGAACTCGGCGCGCATTGCCTCGACGTAGAGCTCGAGGGCGCTCTCGCGTCATCGGAGGCAGCATGAAGAACGAGTGCACGGTGCTCGGGATCGATCCGGGGCGCGTGAC
>ERZ869925.215-NODE-215-length-40890-cov-575.650961_pt1 | contig 40890 bp, 54 predicted proteins | sample MGYA00579311_ERZ869925 | MGnify/ENA primary metagenome ERZ869925 (study PRJEB32216, sample SAMN09231817) | wastewater metagenome | place: USA: Maryland | collected 2016-07-30 | study: EMG produced TPA metagenomics assembly of the PRJNA472060 data set (Reclaimed...
TGCACTCATATTGTTTGGTTACTCCGTATTAGCATCAAGGAATTCGTAGAGCTTTGTGGCAGCTACTCTCTCGTGATGATCTTGCGCTTAGGAGCATCGCTATCTACACGGAGCAACAAACGCTTCTTGGTGTCGGCGATCGACACGCTACCGTATTCCTTCTTTGGCTTAAGGCTGATCTCGATGTCGAGCTCGAGCATGGATACTTCTTTTTTCATATAAATTTATTGGGGCTTGATTACTCCTTTGCGAATTAAATTCTCACGAGTTGAGCTGAGGTAGTACGACTTGACCTTTTGTTTGTGGAGCAAGCCATAGAGCTTGATCCAGAGTCGAGCACGCACCACGTCGATTGGCACACCACTTTGGAAGTAGAAGAAACGGTTACGCCCGATAGTAGCCGCGGCGAATTGCCGCAAATCCATCGAGCCTTTGAGTCCGTTGCATGGCCGGCAAGCGGGGTAGATGTTCCCGCTTCTATCCGTGCCGTTCATGCGGAGCGCGACCATGTGATCCACCGTCGTCTGATTAAATGCGATCGGTGTACCGCAGTAGGTACAGCGCCCATTCATGGCCCGCCACATGCAGTAACGACGCAAGATGCGGAGCCGGTAGAGGAACGAGTCGATTGGTTTTACGAGGCGTTGCCATCGTTTGTTTATTGGGGAGTTCACATAGGGCGTTGGTTATCCAATACAGGGATGGTGTAATTTCCATCGCTGCGTGGGTAAAGGTAGATCAGGTCGCGTGTTTCTTCTGGGGATAAGAGCGTTTTTTGGAGACCTGGCGGCCAAGAGTGGCCGGAGAAAACGCACTCGTCAGGATTCACGTTATAAAGTCCGGGGACTCGGTGCGCTGGGACGTAATGCTCTTGCCAATCCTTTTGAGATACAACCCACCCACCATAGACCAAATACTTTTTGATAGAGCAAACGTGCATGAGTGCATCTTTCAGATTGTCTTCTGTAGCAACGAATTTCCCAGGCTCAATTTTCCAGTCGGGTGAACGCGCGACAACCCGTTGGCACGACGTACAATGGAGTACCCCATCGCTGGCAACGAACTCACGGTCTAAATTTAATACGGCATCCACCATCTTTTGCGGCGTGAGTTTGGAAGATGTTTCTAGCAACATAAGATTTATTTGTTTTGTTCAGTCACCATATCCCACAATTCGTTAATCTTTTTGAGCGTGAGCGTGCCGTCACCCACGACTTCAGGCTTCGGGCCGTTGGAGATGTAGTCGAGCACCCCCCACCACGCCCATTTGAAGTTGTGTTTGTACGCCCATCGACGGAAGCGCCACGAGTGACGACCAATCCAATGAAGGAAGTTGTGGAGCATAGGCGTTTATTGTTTAAGCACCGCCCAAATATCCTCACGTGTTACTCCGGCAAACTCGTCGGCTGTCTCCATCTTCCGACCCAATACCTCAGCCACCTTTTCATCCACAGTACCTTGTGCAAGAAAGTTCCAAACGGTGACAGGTGAAGTTTGTCCAAGGCGCCACGCTCGCGCAATACGTTGTTCATATTTGGCAAATGACCAGGGGAGATCAAGATTGATAACGTAAGAAGCAGCTTGCAAATTAAGACCCGTCGCCATCGCGTCCGTACCAACGAGAATTCCAACAGCTTCATCTTCTTTAAAGCTACGAACAATTTCATCACGATCTCCTCCAGCCACAGCCCCCGTAATTTTCAACGCCGTTTTCCCCAACCGTTTCCCGAATACATTGTTCAACTCCTGTTCCACTTTATCGGCGGTTGTGCTGAACGATGTGAAAATAATAACCTTACTTCCGCTAGCAATCACTGGTTCCAACCACTCGATTAACGCATCGATTTTTGAGCCACGTTCCGCTTCTCCAAAGACATGGAGACCATTGCAGACCTGACGTAAACGCATGAGTTCCGTCAAAACATTTGCAATGGGTTCATCCATCTTGTCCGGCAATTTAAGGAGTAATTCTTTTTTGATACTGTTGTAAACTTTTTGTTCTTTTGTATTGAGTGGAAAACGGATCGGGGTCTCCGTCATGGGTGGCAAATCAGGTAAACACTCGGCCTTCGTACGTCGGATGTAGTGCGGCTCGACCCGTTTTTTAATCTGGTCCACGTTCCGCCAACCCACGATCATGCCTGGAACATGTGGGTTTTGAACCGCATGAACAGCCCGAAATGCATACCAGTTCCCATAAAGCGCCGTCGGTTCTATCCAAGTGAACGTCGCCCAGATGTCCGCCCAGCCGTTGCTAATTGGCGTTCCGTTTAATGCGATGCGGACGGGCGCGGTCAATGAAAGAATAGCTTTTGTTGTCTTTGATGTTGGCGTTTGTATCTTCAACGTTTCATCAAGGACAATTGCATCCCACTTGATAGCCCGTAATAATTTAATATCACCTCGCGCCGTTTCGTAGGAAATGACTAGCCGTTGGTAAACAAAATCGTTAGCCGTGAAATACGTATCGTATGTATATCCTCGTTGCTTCGGCGTACCGCGTACCGCCTTGAAATGTCCGACGGGTTCAGCTATCCATTTCCGGCTCTCGTCTTCCCATACACCGAGGACGGAGGCGGGCGCGATCACAAGCACGCGCTTACAGTCGAGCCGTTCAAGTGCGGCTAACGTTGTAAGAGATTTTCCAAGGCCCGCCTCGGCCCAGAGTAAGCCGCGTTTCTTTTCAACGATCCAATCTACCATTTCTTTTTGATATGGTTTCAATGTGGCTTCTATTTGCATACTTTGTCCGAGTGCATGGGTGTACCCATACCCTGTAAATGAACCTGCGCCATTTTAGCGCTCCGCTTTTTCAAGGCTTGGGCGTATTCCGCACGGTTACGCTCGATGTTTAAAAGATACGTAGACTTGGTAGATTGTGAGGCTTGCATATCAAAACTAAAGATACAGAAAAACCCCGCACTTGTCAAGCGGGGTTTTTTGATCTTACTGCGGATAATGTTTTTGACTGCTTAGGAGAAGAGCGACATGGCGAGAATAAACATGAATATCAGGATGAACCAATCCATGCGACTAAAGAACATCGAGAGAACGAGAGCGGCGCCAGCGAGAACAAGGAAGAGGATCATAGCGGGATATATTCAGCCGTGATGATGTTGACGGCCTTATAGATTCCGTCGGCTTTGGCGAGTAGCAATCTATGATCTAGCCACTCTTCATTTTTGCTATCTCGATACTTATCCGCTTCCTCGCCGAGCCTGAGGGCTTCCGCGTTTAATTTCTTGATGATCTCTTGGATTTCAGGGGGCATATGGGGGTTAGGGTTTAAGGCCGATTGATTTTCGATGAGCACGATGGCTACGTTGATAGTCTCTGCGCTTCTCTGTTGTGTAGTATTTATTCCAGCGCTTTTCTTGTTTGACGTTCTCGGCTAAACGCTTCAAGCGTTCAGGGAAGATGACAAATTGTATAAGGCGTTTTGATACCCATGGATATTCTCGGTGGATCGAGTTGATCGTTTGACCTGAGGAATGTTTACGCTTGATTGTTGCCCGCTCTCCATCAGTTAATTTGCGCCGACGATCGAGGGATTTGCCGACAGATGCAATAGGTTTGAAGTTTAAACCGCCTTTGCGTCTTTTAGAATTCACATGTAGACGCTGGCAGTCAGAACAACGGATTTTGCTAGGGTGGAAGTTTACGAACGTTGCGGAAGCGCAGTCAATGCATGTTCTGATTATAGCTTTTTCCATGGGATGACTAGGCGATCTGCTCGCCGTGTTCGTTGAAGCGCCAGCCGTAGAAGCAATTAGCGAGTTGGTTTTGAGGCTGGTCTTTGATTAAACCGTAGTCCGTGGAGCGCTCGCCGTAGTTGCGCAGGGCCATGACTTGCCCGCGGTAGCTTAGTTCGTTGAATGTGTAGGTTCGCATATTAGGCGGTTACCAAAAACATATAGTTAGCGCGCTTCACTTTGAAACCAAACTTTTTAGCCAGGGCCTCAGTTGCGTAGCATCGGACATTGACGAGATACCCGTTCTTCGTCGGGATGCGTCGTGCTAAGTCTCCTTTGAGCATTGTCTTGCTTGTCGAATAGTAGAGGACAAGACGTGGATGCAAAAGATACTTGACCATCTTCACCCATTCCTCTTTTGAAACGATGATCTTGCCATGGATTGTACACGAGAATTCAGGAATGTAGCCGTAATTATAATTGATTACTTTCATATTATTAAGCGGTAATAGATTTATTCCCGTCACGGTCAACGTGGCCCGATAAGATACGGCTAAACTGGTCAGCAAGAAACTTTTTACGGCTCTCGGGCATGGCTTCAACCATGCCTTGCGCGTCGGAACGGGTAGCGTCCATAACGTACTCGCAAGCAGTTGTTAGCATTTCGTCGGCGGGGTGTTGGTTCATAGGTATAGAGGTTAGGCCGTCACGCGATTTAGCAGATGGTCAAGGTCTACTAGGTTTGCATCGTTGTAGTATTCCATACCGACGAACGGGCAAGATGGGCAAACCCAGATATACGTCTGGTCTTGTTGGCGTAGCTCCGTGCGCTCGTCTTTACAGAGCGGGCACATATACGGGAGTTCTTTTTTCTCTTGTTCAGTCATGGACTCCGTGACTAAGCAGTTTCCGCACTGTAAGCCGTCTACCGTCTTAATAACGTCGAACGACTCGCAAGGGCGGAAGCCGTTTTCGTTCTTATGGATCATAGAGAGTGAAAAGGTTAGGCGCATGATTTAGAGTTTCATGCGTCCATTGACTTGGCCCTATCTTCCCATGTGCGTGGGACGCGAGGCATAGGGCCAAACTGATGGACGGACGATCAAACAAACTTCCAAACTTTACCCTCGTCTTTTTTGTCTACCCGCGCCTTTTGGCCAGAGGCAAAACGGGCATAATTCCAGCCCTCTTTTTTCCAGAGTTCAACATCATGCGGGGTTTCGTTGATATAGGCGGGCTCAGTCACGCCATTAGCGAGGATAAAAACGATTTGAGACGTTTTCATATTATGAGGTTTAAGCGGTAGTGATAAATTTGCGGGCTTGCGTGATCGTCTTAAACTCGGCTACGTGTTCTTGACTAGATTTATCATAAGCGAAGTAGCGAGGTATCCATTTTTCGTGTCCGCGTTGGCGTTCGTAGATGATATATTTTTGATTTTCGATAGCGCGGGTAAGTCGCATATTATTTGGTTGTGTAGATAGTTTTAGCTTTCATGTCGAGCCTATCAACGACACGAGCCTGCGTTTTTAGTTTCTCGGCTACCATGTTGGCATGGTTCGTGGCTACGACTTCCGATGACCAGCGAGCAACATTGACAAACTCTTTTGATACGGGGCTTAGCGCTTGAACGATATAGATCATATTATTTGGTGAAAGAGATTCCAAACTGTTTGCATTGTTCTTTTTGCCAGTCGGTCGAGTACCAGCTAGCAAACTCCGAGGCTTGCATTTGCCATTTGAGGCATTCCGCGCGTTCGCTAGCCTTGAGGTTATGCGAGAGGGTGAGGATAAAGAGAGCGAGGACTACGGCCATGATGAGATAGCGCATATAAGGAGGTACGCTAGAGCCATTTACAGCGGATACCGTTGCCCGTGGCTGGGTGGTGCAGGGGAGTCTGATCGACGCTGACGCCATAGAGGGCGTATGAGAGCATGTCAGCGAGAGCAAGCCCCATATCCATACCGCACCCGCTAATGCGGACACCGCGGAACGGATAATCAGTGATGGGGCACTCGACGGCACGGCCAACGTGCCAAGAGATGTCGAACAGTTGGCCAGAGCTATCAGGGGCTAAGCATTTAATTACGCGGGACATACCCGAGCGGGAAACGCTTTGGAGAACAAGGGAAAGCGTTGCGCCTTGCGGGAGATACTCGCGTAAGGTGGCTTTAGCTTCATCCTGCTCTGTCTTAGAGAGACGAGACATAGGAGATAATGAGTATGATGGCTCTTTAAAAGGTTGAGCCGATTGATAGCGCCCAATGTAGAGAGGCATTGAGCGCCACGGATCGGAGTCCTTTAGTCAACGTAACTGACGGCGAGAACCTGACGGCCAAACTGTAAGGCGGAAGCGGTGTCGTAGCCGAAGTACCAGTCAATATGTCCTTTACCTGTATAGCGTGAGTTCATGCGGTCTTTGATGACACAGCGACCGAGACCAGACACATCGACCACGGTTCCGAGTTTGAAGTCGTTCGATGCGCAGACGCGGACGCCCGCTTGGAGTAAGTGCCAGATGTTTTCACCGGTGGCGCCAATCTCAGGTGTTGAGTCTGTTTCTTGAACACGGGATGAATAGCCAGTAACGGTCATAGCCTTGGAAGCGCCGTACCATTTGAGAGCTTTGCGACCGCCAGAGGTTAAGAGGTAGATACGGTCTTTGACCAATGATGTCGTGCAATCGTACGAGCGGTTGGAAGTGAGAACGCAGTCTGAAGATGAGGGATCAACTGAGTGCGTGGATGTAGCAGAGGCGATAACGGGCACACTATCAGCGGAAGCGAGCGAACGGGCTACCGACATGGAGTAAGCGACGCCACCAATGATGAAGACGATGAGGCCGAACATGCTCCAAGCCTTGAGCTTTGAGAGGCCAGCAACGTACTGGCCAGAAGAGCGGTCGCGGAAATAATAGGTTTTGTATTGCATATATATTTTATTATTGTCAGGCTCTTATTATATTAAGCGTGGCGATTGAGCCTAGGGCTCGAGCATAAAGGTTAGGGGTCTTTATGCTCCAGATGACTAGGCCCGCGACTTCTTGCTACGCGGAGTATTCGCGCCGGTAACGAGGTAATGACGAACCTTGCGCGGGTCTTCCGAGGGAAGGGCGTAGGTGTTGTACACGTTGTCGCTATCGTCGAATATCGACGGGTAGCAGGTGGAGTCGTGGGAAGTTGTCGAAAGAGCGGAGGCCGAGGGGAGAACGTGGAGAGTGTCCATGGTCTTTGATCCTTGGTTCGTGCGTCCTCGAAAGTGAGAACGGACGAATTGGGGAGGCTTGTAGAGTGAGGGGCTCAGGGTTGAGGCCGAGCCGATACGTAGACAAGCCGTCGGGTGGGTTGGAGCGAGGCTTGACGGCGGTGGGCCGTTTCTCGATCACAAATACATAGTAACAGAAAATTGGTGTAACTGTCAAATGGTCAGGTTTTATTGGGTATAACGGACTTATACACAAATGGTGTAAGATTTTAGATATGTCGCCATTGAAGATCACGCCAGAGAATGCAGAGCTGGCCTATTTGCAAACGAAATACGGATTAACGCCGAAGCAAGCGGCTTATGCTTTGGCGACGTTGAGGGAACCGCAAAAGAGTATCGGGGAACGGGGGCGGGAGGCTGGATATAGTGATGGCGCGATTTATGGGGACGGTGGACGGGTACTGAAAAGCACGGAGGTAGGGGAGGCCATAGAAGCAGAGCGGGACGCCTTACAGCGCAAAATAGAGGCCTTTGGCAAGGCGATAGCGACAGACCCGCGCCTTGCAATCCAAAATAAATTGATCGAGCATACCGAGCGGTTTGATGTGACGGCAAACCAAACCAGAGCAACCGAGCTACTCGGCAAGATGCATGGCGTCTTCATTGAGCGTGTCGAGCTTGATGCTGGCCCGCACACACGGGCAAGGTTTGCGGACGAGGTGCTAGAGAAAATGACTAATGTTAGCCAAGAAAAAGAGTAGCGTCGTATAAGATAGATTATACGACATGAACACATCAGCAATAGAATGGCTAAGGTTAGCCATTCTATTTTTATGTCAGACCTTTGACAGATAATTATAGGCCGAGCCTAGACGCAGGGAGATATATACAGGGCAGGCGCAGGCGTGGACGCGGGCGGAGCGAGGACGCAACGGGCGGGCGGGTACCAAACAATTTACCCCACCTTGGGGATAGGATTCCCCGCTCACTAAAAAAATCACCCAGCCTCAGATTCGCGTAAAAAATTTTCAAAAATCGGTTATTTTTTGACACGGAGCACCACACGGTACTCCGTGTCTGCTGCCTTCTTTCTCATTTTTCATCTAAAACTACACTAAATAACACGGAGTTTTACCCACTCCCCGTTGTCACTCCCAGTCAAAAAGGGGGCTAGGTATAGAATATTTTTCTATACCTAGCCCCATGACCATATTCCAAGACTCTGGCAGAGACACGGAGTAGGTATTTCCTCCTATAGGGCCACTCCGTGTCCTATTTTAGGGGTGTTTTTGGCTAAGGTTAGCATCAAAAAACACGGAGTGGGACACGGTTTTTTTCCATGTAGCCACTCCGTGTCTCCCTTGGCTAACCTTAGCCAATTCGCGGACGGACGAACATCGGGTGCCCATTCTTCTTTTCCAGGCTTGCCCGTACCCTTCCTTCGAACACGAGTTGCGCCCAAGCTTTCTTGAATTTTGGGTTGTGGGTATCTTGCCCAACCAGTTCCGCAACGTAGCTCTTTGTCATGGGCTCGCCTGGGATCATCGCTGCGAAAAGTTTTTCGCTAATCTCGTTACGTGCTTCCTCGTATTTTGGCTTAGCTGCGCCAATATAACGGAATTCAGCGTCGCCGAATAAACTGTCTCCGGTAAAACGCATTTTGAAGTTTTGTACCTGATCATCGCTAACTAAACGCATTTTTTCGTAGGATACAGTGACAAGTTTCTTGTCGATCTCGTCTTTTTCGAGGTGGAGATGCACGTCGCACTTGCCTAAGATGTCGCCGGCGCCGCGTAGATTTTTTCCGGAGTCGTCGCCTTTGGACGGGTGATGGAGGAAAATGACGGTTACGCCTTTTTCCAAAAATGTTTTTCGGATTAGGTCCATCTTCTGGGAAACTTCGGCATTGTTGTTTTCGTCTTCCAGGCCCATGACGGAGCTGAATGGGTCCATGATGACTAACTTTATCCCCAGGTTGTGGATATCTTCTTCCAAAGTCTTGAGCCAGATTTCCTGTCCGAGTTTAAAACCCTGATCGATGCGGAAGTGAAGGTTTGAATTACGCGGAGTTTTGAGTCCGAGCATACGGTCGCGGACGAGAATCTCGGTGTTCTCTTCTTCGATGAACATGACGGGGCACTTCGCTGTTATCTGTTCGCAAAAGAAGTCTTCGTCTCTGGAATCGAAAACATGGAGACCCTCTGAGATTCTCAAAGCCAGCCAAAGGGCGAAAAATGACTTATAGGAGCCTGGACGCCCTGATATGGCTACAAGACCCGCGGACGGGATAAGACGCTCTACGAGCCACGTAGGGCGTGGCAGGGCCTTCCCCTCAAGTGATTTGGCGGTTTGGGCTGGCTGTTTCTTCTCTGTGACAGTTTTATCCTTCGCTAGAAGCCACGCTTGGTAGGACGTGTCGAGATCGAGTTCGATGGATTTGGTCCAGGCTGTGTAGATCGTACGGCCCAGTTCCTCACCGAATACGCTGATGATTTTGTGGGCTTTGTCGCGGACGTACTCAACGTTTTGCATAGGAGGCTTGAGACTTTTTTGGTTTAGGGATTTTGGTTTCTGGTGGTTTGGCCCCGCGGTTGCCCTTGAGCAGCCAGTGACCAGTTTCTGTGATCTCGATTTCGAAGTCATGCCATCCCTGCGTGCGGTAGAACCGCATCCAGTGTGGGATGTTTGAGGATTCTTTTATTATGGCGATGGGTTGGAGCATAGAAAAACGCGCTTGTGGGCCCCCGTACTAGACCCGCTTGTTCAGAGCGGTACGGAGGCTTACAAGTGCGTCTTTTGTTGAGCCTCTAGTAGCTCGACGTTTTTCGAAGATACACTATTTTTCAACAACCTGGAAGTGGATAGGTTGTGGTAAAGTGAATTTCATGGCCGAAGTGACTAACAAAAAGCGGGAAGATGTTGTTGCATTCTATGAGTTGCTTGATCGTGAGCGGCCGGAGTTGCGCCGTAAATTATTAGCGGATGGAGTCACGGAAAAAAAGTTGGATGAGGAGGAGAAGTTGGTGTTGATTGAGATTTGTGCGAAGTATGGGAAGAAGAATTTTTGGTTTTTCGTGACGGAGATTTTGGGATGGGACGGGTTGGACGTGGAGTTCCATGGGGAGTTGTGCAACTTCATGCAGAAACAGGGTGAGAGCAAGTTGATCCTTGCTCCGCGTGGCCACTTGAAATCGACGATTTGTACGGTGGCGTATGCGCTTTGGCGGTCGATGCGTGACCCGAACGTCCGTATTCTTTTGGCAAACTATAAGCTCGATAATGCGAAGGCGTTTTTGTTTCAGATTCGTATTGAGCTTGGTCGCGATCGGTTCCGTGCGTTCTATCCAGGTGTTGTGCCGAACATGAAGAATGTGAAGTGGAACGAGACGCAGATTACGCTTACACGTACCACGAACCCGAAAGAAGCTACGTTTGAAGTTACCGGTGTCGGTGGTGAAATTACCGGTAAGCACTACGACGTGATTTTGTTTGACGACATTCAAGGTCCGGAGAACGTTGGTACTTTGGAGCAGCTGCTCAAATTGCGTACATGGTGGAACCAGCTCCAGGCCATTTTGGAACCGGGTGGAGACCAGGTGCTCGTTGGTACACGTTGGCACTACGCAGACATCTACGGGTTCATCTTGGAGAATTTGCAGCATGAGTTTTTGGTATTGCAGATGGACGTGTTCAAGCCGGACGGCTCCCCTGTCTGGCCGAGTAAATTCAAGCCGGAGATGCTTCGTAAGATCGAGGAGCGCATGAGTTCTGACCCGCGCCAAGGCCGTGCGCTTTGGCTTGCGCAGTATCGTAACGTGATTGTTGATGAACAGAGTGCGGCATTTAAACGGTCGAAGATCAAATATTTTGATGATGCCTCGACGCCACGAGCGCTTGGCGTGACGATTACGCTTGATCCGGCCATTTCCGAGAAAGAGGGTGCGGACCGCTCAGCTATTACGGTGCGCGGGGTAGCGGAGAACAATCACTGGTACGTCCTTGAGGTTTGGGCTGAGCGTGCCGTGACACCATCGGCGCTTGTAGATAAGTTATTTGAGATTTACCTCAAGTGGTCTGCCCGTTTCCCGGTATCTAGCGTCGGCATCGAAGCGATCTCTTACCAAAAGTCGTTGATGTTTTCGATCAGGGACGAGATGTTCAAACGGAATGTCTTCATGCCTATTGTGGAGCTCGGTAACTGGCGTACTTCCAAAGAATTGCGTATCCGTGGTCTTGTCCCCCGCTACGACCAAGGGGCTATTTTGTTCCGTAAACCTACGGATTCCGGGGATCATACGGCTATTCTCTTGGATGAGATGATGAAATTCCCGAAGTCGCCGCATGATGACTGTTTGGATTCTCTGGCGATGCATATGGAGATGGAGGCCGTCGCTGACGTGCTAATTCCAGAGACGCGGCCAGATGACGAGACGCTCCCTGGTCGTGACCGCTATGGTTATCCGGTTCGTGAGGAGAACCATTCGCCCTATCGGTCATTTCTCTGATAGAATGGATAGTATCTATGCCAGAGAGCCTTTTGCCGGAAGTAAAAAAATACGACAATCTTGGAGCGCAGCCAGTTGTTGAGGCGAACTCAGAGGAGGACCGTATTTTGAAGCGGTTTAATGAGATTTGGGCTGAAGCGAAGCAGGCGAAGGTTGAGCAGAAGAAGATCATGGAGGAATCGTATCTGGCTTTCCGCTCGATTTTGTCGGATTTCACGATGAGCAACCGTCCAGTTGAGCGCTGGGGGCTCGCCGTGTTCGTCCCGGTGACATTCCAGGTAGTCATGGGTATTCAGGCCCAGTTAAACGGTCGTCCGCCGCAGTATCGCGTGGGCCCGTTGAATAGCCCGAAGGACTTGAAGGTCTCGCGTGCGGTTGGTGACTTGTCTAAGGCGGAGTTCAAGCGTGCGAAGGCACTCCGTGAATTTGCTGATGCAGTCCAGCTGTCTTTGATTTTTGGTACGGCTCCACTCCGGGCTATTTACATGAACGATGTCCGTGACGTGCTGGTCGCTGACGGTATTGAAGAGATCAAAGATGAGGAAGGTAATGTAACGAAGAAAATTTTGAACTATAAGAAAGAACGTAAGACGTTCTACCAGGGTTGGAAGATTGTTTGTGACCACCCACTCACGGTCTACGTGCCGCCGGTGCACAAGTCGAACGTAGAAGACCTGCCATATTATATTATTCGTGAGCTTGTCGATGTACGTGAAGAGCTTGCCTACTACGAAACCCATCCGGAGTTGTGTTACAAGGACAACTACAAGTATTTGAAAGCGGGCGGTGATACGACGGATGATCTTGCCGTGTATTGGAAGCAAGACCCTATTTATAATCTGGACCCGCGCTACCCTGGATCGAAGTCGGATATCCTAGCACCTCACCAGTCAGCCATCCAGACACAAAAGATTTCGAAAGAAAATCTGATGGAGCGTTTCCGTGTCTACGATATTGCCAAGGACTTGTGGTACGTGGTTGCGGGCGGCCGCGTGATCGAAGCTTACCCCTCTCCCCTCTCGAGCAAACGCCTGCCAGTTGTGTTCGTTCGTGACTATAAAATCGTCAATTCCGTGTGGGGTTTGGGTGAGCCGCAGCTCATCCGCTACTTGCAGATGGAGGCTAACGCACTGCATACGTTTGGTTTGGACGGAACGAAGTATGCGACCAACGGCGTGTTTGCAGTAAATGATCTGTATCTGAAAAATCCGGGGGACATGAGTGTGTACCCGGGTAAGATTTTCTCATTGAAAAATTTACCGAACATGAACATTGATCAGGTGATTCAGTCGTTCAACATGCCTGATGTGAAGGGTTCCGTGTTCCGCATGATGGGTATCAATGATCAGTTGATTGCACGTACGACGGGTGCTGGCGCTTCGATCATCGGTGGCGACCCAGTGAATTCTGGTGGCTCAGCCACGGAGTCGAACAACCTAAAGGCTGCTGCAACGACACGCGTGTATGAACGTGCGCGTGTGATCGAGCAAGAGAACTTGGTTGATGTGATCGAGATTCAGATGGAGTTCATGGCGGACTTTTATTCTGAGCCGTTGATCGCGAAGGTCTCGGATAAACACTTCGTGAAGTTTGTGCCGGGTGAAGAGGCGGCATACGATCCAGCGAAAAAAGCAGCGGATATCGCTGATGGTTTTGAGGTCATCGTGTATACATCTGACCTTGAGAAGGGACATGATGTTGTGATCGAGGGCGAGACAACGCTCCCTGTTTCCAAGGCTGAGCGCCGTACAGAGGCGATGCAACTCTTGAAGATTGCCGCCGAAACTAGACGGCCGCCTACCGCTGAGGAGCTCGCCGCAAATCCAAGTATCGCCCAACAATATCCACAGGGTATTCCAGTGGCAGATGCGCAAAAGATTTTTGATCGCATCGTACTTCCAACTTTTACGGTTGTGGATAACCAAGATGAGTTCGCCTTCACCACCGCTGAGGGCACGACGGACCGCCCGCGTGGTGTCGGTCGGCCTGAGGATGTTTTGAACCCGGCTGCTCTTGAGGCAGCAACGGTCCCACCTGACCCGGGACTTGGTGGCCCACAGCCCCTTGATCAAGGCGTGAATCAGATGGAACGCATGGATGCCGCAGTCGCTGGATAATGCCTATAATTAGATATATTCTATGACTCGCGCTGAATACGAAAAACGGTCTGCAGATGCGGCAGCTTTTAAAAAGTTGATTGAGATGCCGGAATGGAAGTTGATTGATGATCTGCTTGTGAAGATGAGCGACGATGCGGCCAAGTTCCCTGTAATTGGTATCCCGCGAGAGAAGTTGGAGTTGATATACGACATGATGAACGGACGGCAGGAATGTATTCTCCTTATTAAAAATGCTATGATGGAGTGGATAGGGGATTTGAACCTTCGTCCAGAGGCCATCGACCCTGAGCCGGATACGGCTCCCTCGTCGGAAGCTCCAACGTAAAGAATACCCACAACTTATCAAGCCTCAACCGAACCCACACAGGTCCGGTCTTCTCCGCATGTCGCGGTCTCGAGGCTTGAGCCGCGGGATTGTGGGGAGGACCGGACCAGGGTGGACCCCCGGTCCTTCGTTTAAGTCCTTTTCACTCAACATTTCCTTATATGGAAGACAACTCCCATCCGCCTCTTGGCCTGGCTCCGGTAACGGACACCCCGGTCGAAGGCGCGGAGCCGTCTTCTGAGTCTGGCCAGACGGCTGCCTCTGAAGAAACGGTCCACCCTGAAGGCGCATCGAACGCCGAAGGCGACGGTTCAAAAGAAGAAGGTGCAGGCGGTGAATCCACCGAACCTGAACCATTCCACACTGAGGGCGATAAAATCTTCAAGACAAAAGAAGACTATATTGCTCACGTCAATCAACAGAGAGGAGCAGCCTCTCGTCTCGCGCACGACAAAAAACTCGCTGAGCAGCAAGCTCAACATTACGAAACACTTTATCGCTCCGCTTTAGAAGCCGTCGGCAAGTCCGCGGCGACTCAAGCACCTGAGCCACAGGTGAATGAAGAGACGCAGCAAGCGATGGAAACCCTTAAAAAGGCTGGTTTTCTCACGAAAGCAGAGATGGACTCGATGCTTGAAGAGAAGATGAAACCTTTTAAAGCGGTTGTAGATCAGCAGCACCAAGAGAAAATCAATGAGGCTCGTCAAGCAGTTGACACGTTCATTGGTCTGAATCCTGACGCAGCCGATCACGTCGTTGATCTGGAGCAAACCCTTATCAGAATGGATAAGGCAGGGCTCCCCGGTGGTCTCGAACAAGCGTACTTCCTGGTTACAGGTAAGACCGCTAAGACCGAAGCTGCCGCCGTCAACGAGGTAAAACGCGAGGTGAAGCAGGTCAAAGCTGCCCAGGCTGGTGGTGCTCCCGCTGGAAAAAGCGGAGGTGCACCGAAGGAAAAGGATATTTTCGACGGAATCCTCGGTGCAAACCGACCTAATATTATTTAACCTCTCAGCCCTATATGGCTCTCATTCAGGGCGCAGTTGGGTCAAATAACTACTCTACTAACGCGCGTTATATCGACGGCGAAGGTAAGATTTATTTCAACCCGAAGCGCATGGACTTCCCGCTCATTACCTTCTTGGGTATGGCCGGTAAGAAGTACGATCTCGTTGGCGACATGGTTGGTGGTGAATTGAATATCTCTGGAAAAGCGCTCGCCAAGCGTCAGGTGTTCAACGCCCAGTTCGAAATTTTTACGGATGAAGTTCAGGAGAACGCTACGGCAATTAACTTTGCTGCTGGCTACTCTGCGGTAGCGACTTCGATCGTCGTTGATGACGGCTCGTTGTTCGTTCCGAATGACCAGTTGTTCGTTCCGCGTACCGGTGAAACGATGCTTGTGAGCGCTCGCTCTGGCAACACGTTGACCGTTGTACGTGCGATCGGTTCTACCGGCGTCGCTCTCGTTGATAACGATTACGTTGTACGTATCTCGTCGGCTTACCCGGTCAACTCGTTGTCTGGTACCCCGAAGTCAACTCAGGTTGCGCGTGATTACAACTACACCCAGATTTTCCGTACGCCGGTTTCGATTGGCCGCACGGATAAGGACTCGAAGTTGAACTACACGCCGAAATCGGATATTGACCGCTTGCTCATGGAAGGTGCCGTGGAACATCTTCGCTCGATCGAACGTGCCTTCTGGTACGGCGCTCGTTCCGAAAATGCTGCCATTGACTCTTCCGGTGCACGTCAGCGCACGACCGGTGGTATCTTCTCGTTTGTCACAACGAACGTGTACGACATCTCTGGTTCGGGCGGTATCTTGACCACCACAGTCATGGACTCGTTTGCTGAATTGGCTTTTGCCAAGGGTAGCGGAACGAAGTACTTGTTCTGCTCCCCGCGCGTGCTCTCGAAGATCAATGGTCTCTCTGAGAACTTGATCCGCCGCACAAGCGAAGACAAGATGTTCGGTTCGAACTTGACTGAATACCAGACCTCGCACGGTACGTTCATCTTGATTCGTACCCCGCACTTCGGTGATCTTGGTCTCGGTGTGAAGTATGCTTCGTATGCGGTTGCTATTGATCCAGAGCAGATCAAGTATGCGTACTTGAACCAGGCTGAGAACGAGCTCCACATGAACATCCAGGAGAACGACCGCGACGGTGTGAAGCACGAATGGTTGGCTGAGTGTGGTCTCCACCTCGCAAACCAGACCGCTCACGCGATCTTGTCCGGTGTAGCTGCCTAATTCATATCTAACGCAATTCCAAACGATATGAACGCTGACCAGGCAGTACTTGCAGGTGCGATGATTCAAAACCGAATGATGGGCATTGGTGCGGATGATCCGACCCAGCGCCAGTATCTCGGTATTATCATCGAATACGTTGGCGCACAGCCGTCTTGTTTGATCACGACTGCCTCTAACAACTCCATCGCCTCGGCGGTCGGAGCTGCTAGCGGAGAAGTAGCGGACCCCAACTTTACGGTTGGTTCTACGCCGGGAACGATTGATCTCACGAACGCTGCCGCTGACACGATGGGAGAAGTTGTCGATTTCATCAACGGACTCGCTGACTATAAGGCTCGCCTTGTAGCTTGCCGCCGCGCTGATGATTCCGATACGACTGGTGCTCTTGTTGCCGTTTCCGGTATTCAGGCAAAGGTTCCGGGTGGTCTTGGTCTCGCTCTCGACACGTCGGTCTGCGATCACGTTTCGTGTGAAATCTCGGCCCTTGATGGCATGATTGCTAGCGGTACGGTTGAGGGACAGGTTGGTTCCAACGGTGATAGCAAGCGTGTAGCTGTTAATGCCCTTGTCCGCGTCTCCGGTACATTGGCTTATACGGGTAATGACTTGTTCCGTGTGTATGAGGTGGATGATGAAAACAAGACTGACGAACTGATTTATCAGCAACTCGTCTCTGTTGTTATCGCCGCCACCACAGTTGCCGGCTCAACCACTTTCCCAGGCGACGGTATCGTTGCCCGAAATGGTCGCCGTCTGATCGTCCGTGCTTCCGCTGCCACCACCATGGCAGTCACGAACTACAACGTTCAGGGAACGACGAAAGTGTTGGTCTAAAAAATTAACGCACGTCGGTTAGCGTCAGGGGACACCCTCCCAGGGGTCCGCCTCTGACGCCGCCTGGGAAGGCGTGCATCCTCCCTTATGATCTTTCAAGCCCACAGCAAAGGACTCCGTTTGGTGATGATCGCTGGTCGAAAAGAAGTCGATAAATCAGCCGGCATCCCGATCGTTGTCAACCATCCACAAAAAGAAATCCGTTTTGATACATGGCGTTACGAGACGGAAGACGTGGAAGAAATCGAATGGCTCAAGCGCCACAAGATGTTTTCTACGGACCCCGGTATTCCGGGAACGTTCTGGGTATTTGTTCAGCCTCGTAACCTACAGGCTGAGCTCGAAGCCAAGGAAGCTGAGATTGCCAAGTACAAGGAAAAGTTTGGTGAGCTCAACGAAACAGCTCCGGCCGTTCCAGCTACTGAGAGCTCTCCAACTACAGAGCCGCCGCTAGCCACGGGAACGCCGGCCGTTCCAGTTGCGGCATCCAAGTCACCATTTTGTGACTCGTGTACATCGAAAGGTGTTGTTCACAAAAAGGACTGTCCAAAAAATCCAAACAACACAACACCAGTTCCACCAGTTCCACCAGTTCCACCAGTTCCACCAGTCACGCCTTGATAGGGAGCCCCGCAAGCGGGGCTCAAATCAAGCCATGACTCATTAAACTAAAACTATGTTTCTCGAACGCGGAAATGACAACCTGACCTATTGCCCCGTAGTGGATGGTTATACTAGCGGCGTCTTCTGGACGACGGTTGTTGGTACTCCAGCTATCTCGACTGCTTTCCTACGCTTCACGAACGCTAGCGCCTATACGGTCTCTCGCTACACGAAGGACTTGGATATCGAGTTCGTGCTCACTGTCCCTGTTGCTCCAACGGGTGGTCAAGCGCGTAAGTGGGGTCTGTTCCTTCCGTGTATGGGTAATCGTGGCGCTTGCTACTTTGAAGTAGCTGGTGCTGTTTTCCGTGTCCGCTCATACGCGAACGACGGAACAACGCTTCTTGTTAATCAGGTAGTTACCTTCGATCCGGCTTGGGCGACTGCTCCGATTGCTTACCGCATTCGCAAGTCCGCTGGCTCGGTTGAGTTCTTCATCAACAACGTCTCGGTATCCCAGCAGTTCATGGTTGACCCTGCTGTTCCAGTTGATGTGAACATTCCGCTGGCTATAGCCATTGATAATGGTACGGCGGATAACTTGGACCTTACCTCTCTGATGTTGCGTGGTGCTTCTAACTTAGCCTAATCATATGCCAGGCCCCATCGTTTCTCGTCCGCTCCTCCGAAATCCGGCACTGCTCATTACTTCGCTTGCGACCCTGCTTGTCACGGGCATGCTTACGATTGCATCGGGTGGATCGTTGAACTTTGCGGGCGGTGTTGCTAATGGCGCTCTCTTCCTTGATGACAGTAAGAATGCATCCAGTTCCATTCGTATCCTGATGAACGGGAATAGCGGAACAGTTACATCAACAGTATTCGTTTCCGGTTTCTCCGGTTTTAGCACGGCTGGCGGTTTTGTAATGAAAAATGGATCAGTTTCAGGCGGGCTAACTGCCGATGGAACCTATCTCTATCTTGGTACCTTTTCAGGTGGCGGTAGCGCAATCCGTTTTCCGATCGCTGGAACGTCTCAGATCGACATTACGACTGCTGGCCTTGTTCCGTCCCTTACTGACGGTGTTAAAAACATTGGAGCGCAAAGCGCGAGATTTGGAACGGGATTTTTCGCAAGCGTATCTTCGACGAATGTAACATCAACTCGTTTTGAAGCAATCGGATCAACATCTATTGATGGATATAGGTTGTCTAATGGTGTAAATACGGCTTCTTTTACATTCTCAGGCGGGTCGGTGCTTAGCATTGGAAGTGATGGATCGAACGTATTTGCTATTAAGACAGGGGGTTCAAACCGCTGGGCAATAGATACGACTGGAAATCTTTATCCAGCGACAACTGATGGAACATTGAATTTTGGCGCCACAGCTTCGCGCGTAGGTAGTGGTTTTTTTGCCAGGCTAAACGCTTCAACAACTGCTGGTGTCACATTCACTACGCCAGCCATCACCGCATCAGGCACACTCCGTATCGCGAACCAAGCTTCCCCAACGACAACACTCGAAATGACGGGACGTTTCTGCATGAAAGTCCTTGATATGGTCGGAGGAACACAACGCTACATTACCGTTGCTAGCGGAGCTTTCGTTATCTCAACAACCGATTGTCGATAGTTCACATAATCAATAGCTGACCAAACTTAAACAATAGCCTATCGTTATGCCAGGTCCGATCGTCAGCCGTCCATTGCTTCGCAACACACAAGCTTCAATCGCTGGTGTGGTTGCTACTTTGACGGTGAGTGCATTGTTGACCATCGGTGGTCTTTTGAACTTTCCTAACGGTATCGCGAACACTATTCTATTTCTTGATGGGAGTAAGAACGCATCGACCACAAATCAAATAGTGATCGATGGAAATTCTGGCAATGTTACTACGACCGGTTCTCTTGTTGCGAACTCAATTCAAACAAACATCGCCAGCTTTACGACTGCGACAGTAGCTGGACAGGGCATCTGTCTCTCTAATGGTCAGTTCTGCTCATCGGTTCCTGCTGGTGGAAGCGACACGCTCGCCTCGGTTACCAACCGTGGAGCCTTTGCGACTTCGAGCGTCACCTTGTTTGGCGGGCTGTTTGTCTCTAACATATCAGCTACGGGGACGCTAACGGTAGCCGCGAGCTCGTCTCTCGCCAATGTTACGTTTGCTAATGCTACGGCAACGGGTAGCCTTTACGTCGGATCACAGCGTGTATGTCTGGCCAATGGCACAGATTGTCCAGCAGGCTCTGGTTCCGACACACTGCTTACGGTTTCCAATCGTGGGTCAGTTGCTACCTCTACACTCTTTTTGTTTGGTGGGTTCATTGCCGGCTCATCAACAGTCACATCTACATTTAATGTGACGGGTAATACCCTTCTTCAAAGCACGACAGCCACAAATTTATTTGCATCAAGCGCCTTTTTTACCAACGCGACAACAACTGGTTACTTTGGTTTCAACCAAGCTTCTGGAGTATCCATTGGGATAAATAGTCTGGCGTTTGGAGCAGGTACAGGTGGATCATTAGCCGTGTCAGCATCACTTACTGTCGGTGGCCAAAACGTGTGTCTTGTTGATGGCACGAATTGTCCGGCTGGGGTAGGCGGGACAGATACGCTTCAATCAGTCACGAACCGTGGTTCGTTTACCACAACTACGGCCCAATTCTTTGGCGGCTTCGTAGCGGCAAGTTCAAGCGTTACAGGAACATTCAACGTGGTTGGAAATACGACGCTGTTGAATACGACTGGAACGAGTTTGTATATTTCTGGCAGAACCTCATCGACTATCATTCAGGCTGAACGTACAACTACAACTAGATTATTCCTTGGTGATGGTGCTCTTGTTCGCCCGTCTCTAGCATTCGATCTTGAGCATAACCTTGGTTTTTACCGCTCTAGCGCCGGCGTAATGAGCCATGTATCCGGCGGGGCTACACGGTTTGAAATCAGTTCGTCCATCATCACGAACTATCTACCACTTGTCCCAAACGTAAACGGAGGACAGAGCATTGGTACGGTGGCTAACCGCTTTGGGTTAGGTTCATTTGCGGCGGTCACAAGCACGTTTGTAACTACAACCAACCTCTATCTATCAAGAACCTATATCGCGGGTGGTACGATTGGTGGCGCAACCACAAACGCTGCTTGCGGATCGGTAAACTTCGCCATCGGAGCAGGGTCGCTTCACGTCACAAATACTGCGATGACTGCGTCAACGACTGTCATGGCAACGCTTGCGACGGATGACACCACAATGACCAGCATCGTTGCTGTTCCGAACAATGGTTTTTTACGTCTCGTTGCAAAACCTGCCGCACCATCAGCGGAAACAAGAGTTAACTACTGCATCCTCGCAAGGTGATGCAATATAAATTTTTTATAAGTATATGAACCTACAAATCTCTCCAGGCATCATCCTCTCATCCCTGATCTCTCAGGTGATCGTTACGTTCGCTCTCAAGAACCCGAACATTAAGTGGTTGAACCGGGATAATGTTCACCTTATCTCCATCGTGTCTTCATCAATTTTGGCTATTACTACAGCGTACGCCTCTGGGGATATCAACCAGGGTCTTGTTCAAGAGTCGGTCGAAGCCATGTATAATGCATTTATGGGATCGACGGCCTCCGTCGCATTCTATGAATGGACAAAGGGTACTTGGGACTATGCTCTCAATAAATACCTTCCATCTTGGGTAACGCCGGCAGATAGCCAGCAGTAATACTCTCTTAAGCGTTCTATGCATGTTGACCAGCCCTCAAATGAAGCTCTTGCCGTGATGATATCCGGCTTAGACTCGAAGCTTGATAATCACATGAGACTCTCATCTGAGGGCCTGACTCGCATTGAAACGAAAGTCGATCATACGAATGGTCGCGTACGTAAGCTGGAAGCTGGTAAGTATTTCATGTTTGGAGCCGTCGCTATCATCAACCTGTTCTTTGTCCCATCCATTATTTCCTTTATCAATAATGCTTTGGGAGACTATCTAGCGAGATAGTCCTTCGGCTCTCATTACCTAATGTCTTCTTTCACGGGGACCAAGCAGGGTTAGGTAGTGAGAGCGGGAGATACGGATGAAACGTTCTTTTCAAAAAGGCAAGAAGGTGTTCCATGTGCCGATTGTTCCGTCTGATGTTTCTCGTGTTCCTCGAACCCGACAAAAAGGACGACGAACGACGAAACAACGATGACGAAGACGACGGGGCTCTGTTCGTATGAAGCCCCTCGCCATGAGCTTCCAGCTCGTCCTTGGTCAAGATGACCGCAGACTCTACGCGGAGATCGAGATCGTCTACGAAGACGGTTCTACGGCTTTTCGTAGGGTGCCCGCCAACAACCGGGTCACTCTTCACTTCGACGAGGTTGCGCCATGCGAGTCCGTATCAACGGAAGTAAGACAGTCATAAAACTGCACCACTTCCGCTACTGCTCGAAGCACATCAAGCTCCTTTTCGAGCTTCAAGCCGAGATGCCGAGTCTTGTGCTGACAGCTCAATCTCCAAGTGACAGGTGCACTCAAGTACTTGTCTCTGACCTTTTGTTGGATGCTGAGGAACTCCGGTTCCTCAATCCAGCTGAAGCTGCCTGAGTCGAGCGTCTCCAACGTTCGGCTCTCACCCCCGCGTTCTGGATAGTGTATTTATCTTTTCTTTATATATTGGTGCGTGACAAGATTTTTCTTTTCCACGACACCTCTTTAAACAGAGGATAAAAAATACCTACATCTTTCTGGAGCGCTGGGGTGGGAGCTATCAAGCCTCACTTTATTCTTTATTAGAACTTTATATGCGTGAATTTACTTCCGCTGAGCTCGAACTTATCAAGTCGCAGTCCGTCGCCCCTGAAGCTGAAGACGGCTCAACTCTCTTGAATAAGATCGAGAAGATCGACCGCATGTTTCCAGGCCAGACCGTTGAGACGATTATCGGCCATATCCGTGGCCTCGAATCTGGTCATGGCCAAGAGCGTAACAAGCCATTTGCGCCAGAGGCTCCAGTTGTCCCGTTGGCTCCAGACACCACCCCTACTGATGAAGCCGTAACGGACCCCACACTTACACCGGCCGCGGCCGAGTAAGAGCGTTCGGCAGACTCCCGCTACTCTCAAAGAGGTTTTATACCTTGATGATGTAAGAGTTTTGCCCCACCTCCGGGTGACTACCGGAGGGCCGGCAAGCCTCGTACTTATTCTCAATATATTTTCTATGCCGAACAGCGAAACAATCCCAAGCGGTTCCGCCATAACCGAAGCGATGATCTCGCTTTATTTGGCACAAAACCCATCTGCTAATAGAAGCACGGCCATTGCTGCGCTCTATGGCATTGAGACGGGTACGATTGCGCCAACAAGTTCACAACGTCAGAACCCAGTTTATTCCCCGCTCATCTCGGCTTACGATCAGTCATCGGGGGCTTTTGGTGATGGTGGACGTATCGTTGCTCCATCAAGCGAGAATGATGTGATGGTCGCTGGCCCTACAGGGTCTGGTAAATGGATGAGCCTCGTGGCTCTTATTGCCGCTGTTGGAACGATTGCCACTCTCGTTGTCGGTACACTCAATGTCACAAATCTCACTGCGACCAATGGAGTGATCACGAACGCAACTACTACCATCCTCAAAGCTGGAGATGTCACTGTAACTGGCACATGTACTGGTTGTGGAGGCGGAGGCTCTTATGCAGGCACGTCTTTCGTGGCAACAGCTACATTGATGATTGACCTCGGCACACAAGCTCTAACCTCTTGTAGCGAGTTCGACATTACGGCGACCGGTTCTCTTCCAGGAGATATGGTTATCTTGGGTGCTGAAGGTTCCGCTTGGGGCTTCAACCGTCTTGTGTATAACGCTTTCGTTAGTACGACGAATGCAGTGACGGTTCGCCGCTGTAACATTGCCGGGAGCACTTCCAACAACCCGCCACCAGTTATCTATAACGTTGAGGTACGTCGCTAAAATCTATGTCCCGCTTTTTTCGAATCGCTCATTTAAGAGCTCAGCCTCTCGTGAAGGCGGGGCAGTACGTTACGCCAAATACAATCATTGGAAACGTGGGGAGTACCGGTCACTCGACCGGCCCCCACGTCCATCTTGATGGAACATTGGCGAAGCCAAAGAGTTGGACGCAGTACGCTTCACGCCCATTTAAAGAATATTTTGATACTCAGCCTTGGGCAAAGAATGTTCTTCCGTATGCACGCCGTTACTTTACAAATTTTCATGGTAAGTTTGGCCACATCGGTGTCGACATTAACGTTGCTCCACAAGACCTCGGCTTACCTGTTTACTCACCATGCTACGGACGCGTTGTCTTCGTTCAAGGCCCAATAAAAGTATTTGTCGCAAAGCTGAAAGCATTCGTAATGAATGACTACAACTCAGGTTTCGGTTGCTTCCTTTGGATTGAGTGTGATGAGTCAAAAGATGCGTTTAAGTAAATATGGTTTTGACCAAAGCTGAGATAAACAAGAGATATAATGAACGCCATCCAGGGCGCTCGGCTTTGCATCAGAGAAATTGGAGAAAGAAGCATCCAGAGAGAGCAAAAGCTCAGGGGAAGAAGTGGGTAAAGAAAAATCTTGAGGTTGTACGTGCGTACAGAAAGGATTGGATGAGGGCGAATAGCCGGAGTAAGTCGGTAGCCCGCAAGCTAAAAAAGGGTTCCGTTTGGATGGGGCGTAAGTGGGAAATCTTTGCGGCACATCTACTCGGAGCCAAGGACATGAACGAAGATGTGATGAATCAGACGGATTTTGATCTTCTGTGGAATGGAAAGAGAGTTGAAGTAAAGAGTGCAGAGCTCCTCATTCATCAAAAAGGATTCAAGTCTCGTTCGTGGTCATTCCGTACGGGTGACACAAAACGTTCCCACTACTACCTGTTGATCTGTTTGAAGAATGGTTCTCCATACAAAATTTATCTTGTCCCCTCAAGCAGAGTTCCAAAGGGTGGTACGTCATTGTTTGAGGCGACAACTAAGTACAACAGATTCGAAATTAAAACCTTATGAACTACTCCAAAGATACCAAGTCAAAAATCAAGAAAGGTTCAAAGAAGCCAGAGGCTAAGATGTTAGCTATCGCTCTCTCTGAAGCTAAGAGCAAAGGCTTTAAGCCGACGACTAAGAAATAAAACAGTATGCCAACGACATGGGGCGAGATCAAAGAGTCTTTCCGCGACGCGTTCCGTGACGGAACGCAGTCGTATATTTCTGACGCTGAGCTTCTCCGTATGCTCAAGCGTGTCCTGCGTTTGATCGACAACCCTGAGGCATACACGTTTCAGCAGCAGACCTACTCGCTTACTCTTTCTGGTGCCAATTCTTACGATCTCGATACCCTGATTCCTGGCTGGAAGCGTATCCTAACGATTACAAATTCTCTTGGCACAAGTGACGGTATTCCGCTCGAATTGAATTTCGTAGACATGAAGGATTTGCAGATGATCATTGATCGATATGTCTACTCGATTTACCAGAATCGATATCTGCGTCTCTACTCACCGAATACAGCTCCGATTACGGGCACGTTGAATATCATCTATTACACAGCCTATCTCTGTAAGGATGCTATTACTGGCGCGTATAAGCCGATGATTGAAATTGATGATGATTATTTCGCTATTCCGGAGCGCTGGCTTGACGTGATCAACGAGGGTTTGAACTGGCTCGCTTTCCGTAAAGATCGCTCGAACCGTGAAGATGCCGCAGATGCCAAGGCTGCTTTTGAAAAACGCTTGATGGAGTTGATTACGCAAGAGACGATCCAGGTAATGTACCCCTACAGATCGATGAGTGGCGCATTTTGATATGAAACGAATTCGTCTCTCTTCGGGTAGATATACGATTATTGATGAAGAGGATGCTAAGTTTTTATTTGGTAAAAAGTTGTCCGAATCTACAAATGGTTATGCGCGTATCAATATCAATTCTAAAAAACTCACACTTCACCGATTTTTGATGAAAGCAAGAGAGGGTGTTTTTGTTGACCATATTAACGGAAACAAACTGGATAATCGTCGTTCTAATTTGCGTTTCTGCTCTAAATCCCAAAATGGGATGAACAGGCCTAAACCATTGTGGAAGAAGGCTCCATCTGTTTTTAAGGGAGTTGGTTGGTTGAAGAAAAATAAAAGGTGGAGAGCGACTATTCAGTTAAACGGAAAACAGACGCATATTGGTTGTTTTGATTCAGATATTTCAGCGGCTAGAGCTTACGATATAGCGGCTAAGAAAATGTTTGGGAAGTTCGCTTATCAGAACTTCGCAACCTAATATGGAAAAGTATCAGCCGACAATTTTAAGAGATTTCTCCGGAGGCTGGAACAGCAAGTGGGCGATTAACGCTACCCAGCTCGAAGAAAACCAGAGTCCGTATCTAATCAATATTGATTACGCGGCTCGTTTTGCTTTTACCAAACGGCGTGGCACGGTACTTGTTGGCGATAATAATCCGAACCCTGGCTCGGGTAAATCCATCTTTACCTTCAAGAAACTTGATGGCACGGAGATTCTCATTAAGAGCCATACAACAGTTCTCCAGTACCTGAATGCTGGAGTTTGGACAGATTTTAAAACAGGTTTAACCTCTGGATTAAAATTTGATTTCATTTCTAACGGAACAATCGTTGCCATGTGTAACGGTACAGACGATTACGCGACATGGGATGGTACGACCTACACCGCAGTTCCCGCTGCCCCGAAGGGTAATATCCTTGCAGTAGCCTATTTTAAGGCTTTCGTTGCCGGTGTGGCTTCACAGCCTCAGCGTCTCTACTACAGCGACACCGGATCGTTCTCCAACTTTTCCGGTGGCTCTTCTGGATCAACGGACTTTCCTGGACGTATCATGTCCGCCATCTCGTATTACAACCGTGACGGACAAGAGGCTATTCAGATTTTCTTGTCTAACGGGCAACTCTATGAATTTGGATTCGACTCGACAGGCGCACCCTACAAGCACGTCATCCGACAATCCGTCGGATCAGTTTCTCACCGGGCAACACGTCAACTTGAGAACTACAACTTTGTTGTGGATATTTTTCAGACTGTTCGTGGCATCGGTTACGAAGAAAATCAAGCAGACGTGCGCGCAAGTAGCCGCTCTATTCTTGTCGAGGACTACCTGAAAACATTGAACGTTTCTAATGCCGCGGCTGAGTACGCTTTCCGCACCTATTTCTTGGCAGCTCAAGACCCGAACGGAAGCGTGAACAATATCGAGATTCTCTATGACGAGCTCTATAATAGTTGGCGCTTGTACTCAGGCCATCAGGTGAACCAGTACACCATTTACCAGAACAAGGTCACGTTCGTTTGCGCCACTGATCTCAATGTATACCAATACGATTCAACGGCATATCAGGATGCTTTGGGCGATTCATCTGTCCCAATCTACTGCGAATACAATACAAGGGCTTTGGATTTTGGTGACCCAATTCGTGAAAAGGGTGTAAGATATATAAAGGTGGCCGGATTCATCTCTACTGGTTGCGAAATTACCGTTGAGGGTTTCACGAACGCCTCAGCTATAGCGCCGATTTTCTCAAAGGTTATCGATGGAGACGCTTCTTATGTCCAAACTTCCGTCAACTTCCCATGGGGAGCAGCGGCTTGGGCTTCTCAACCATTTGCGGGATATGGTGGGAATACGAGTACCATCCAAGTGCGCCCATTCTGGGTGGCTCTCATGCTCTCATCCGTTAACTTCAACGACATCCGGCTAAAGTTTTCAAACTATCAAGCAGACGTGGATTTCATCATTACCGAGATCAAGCCTCTCCACACCCTTTTAGCCGAGGAGCGCATCCCGGTTACGAATCAAATCTAATCCTATGTCTGTTGCAAAATTCACAAAAGTAGAGAGCTTGTTCCGCACAACGCTTCGAGCTGGCATTACTTCGACACAAACAACGATCGTGTTGAATGCCGCTCCAGGTAGTTTGACCCAGTTCCCGCAGTGGCTCGTCATCGAGCCTCTTTCGAGTAACTACGAAATCGTTTACGTTCCAGCTGATGATGGATCGGAGACGCTTACGAACGTTGTTCGAGGCATCAACCCGAACTCTGATACAGATGTCGCTGACCCAGCTTTTCAAAAAGCGCACCCAGCGAACGTTGACGTTATCCTTGCCCCGATGCACCGCCATTGGAATGAGGTTGTTGATGTGATGGACGGAACGGACGGAACAGGGGCATCTATCTTTCGCATTGGTTTGGACACAGATGTTGATATTACGATCTATGCGAACAATGGCGATGCGACTCCGCCATTCTTTCGTTACGACGCATCCGATAACAAGTGGTTAATTTCTAACGACGGTGTATCCACTTATGATATCGCATCTGGTGGCTCTGGCCTTACGCGTGGTCTTGGTATCGATATTATTGCTTCTGCTATTACCCTGGATGTAAGAGCGTCAGGCGGTCTTCGTAATAATCAGGGTACGGGTTCTCAGCAGGCGGATGTTGACCCAGCTATCGTGGCTCGCCTTGATACAGCGAATACCTGGGCTGCGGTGCAGACGATCTCAGCGGATAACTTGCAAATCAACTCAGATGCAAATAGCGGAAACGATGCTGTACGTCAGTCATATTTAACAGCAACGCTCGATGCTCGTCTTAGCTCGGCTAATGCTGCGATCCTTACCGGAGGCCCTGCATCAGATGCGACGGCATTGCATCGCCATGCCCCTGGAATATTCACGGTTGAGCTTTCACGTGCTGGTAACGTTTTTAGTACGGCTAACGATACAAACTCGTTGCAAACTCAAGCAGCATCTTCGCCGACGGGTGACGATATCTACGTTCTATCAAAGAACAATGCAGCTAATAACTCCCGTTATTTGATGCGCTATACCAGGGATGCTTCGACCGGTATGTACCTGGCTACAGAAAGCGTGGATATCAGTGATGGCGGCGCTGGAGCTGCTCAATACGCGAATGTATGCGTCGGTACAACGTATGTTTGGGTCTCCTACATCAATGCTGGTGGAACAGATATTCGTATCGTGAGATACTCTCGCGATTTAGCGAGCTCAACGGTAATGACGATCTCTGGTACGGCAAACACAGATATCGGTCACATGTGTGGAAATGATAACGTTCTTTATGTGCTTGGTGTTGGAGCATCAACTACTGTTGCTGTTTATACGATCTCAGGAACAACGGCCACGCGTGGAACGAACATCACCTCGTTCCCTACTTCTGGAAGTGCAACGCTAGGATTTTTCTTTGACGGTACAGACATCCTCGCTCTGATCGCCACAGGTCTTTTGCGCATCAATACTTCTGGTGTAACGCAGGCAACTCTTACACGTAGATTCCGTAACAATAGCGGTATTGTTATTCCGGTCGGTATTGGCTACGTATCATCGGAGGCTGTCTACTTCTTGTATATTCAAGCTGCCTTCGATCAGACGTCGCAGATCAGCACAACTCTTTGGGGCTTGATGGTTGACAAACCATAACAAAACTTCCTATGGCTACTTTCGCATCGGACTATGTAAACCCTACCGTCTCTAAGATCAGAGGCGGTGGTGGCGTTGTGGGCGCACTTCCGCCTGCTCCAACAGTCACAACCCCCTCTGTTCCATCAGCAGCTGGCACAAGCAATAAGAGTTACCTGGCGAGTGCTATCAAGCAAAAAGCACCGGCTCCTGTTCAGCAACCAACAGCTCCGGCCGCACCAGCTGCTCCGCAGTACGACTTTAGCCAAGATGCCCAGCTTGGTACGGATGCGATGAACCTAGCTCGTCAGGTGGCTGCAATGAGTAAACAAGCCGAAACAAATGCCGGCTATACAACGAGTCCGGCCGGTGTCAACTATTCGCCTACAGCAGACATTGGAAATAAAGAGTCTCGTCCGATGACGAATGAAGAGCGTCTGGCCAACTACAAGCCAGAGGTTGTGCAGGGCATGTATGGTGGCAATGAATATGCAACGACAAGCGCCGGTCTCAAAGCGCCTGAGCGTAGTAACTACGACTCACATGAGGAATATTTGAAAGCGGTTGATACCTATGGACGCCTGGCTTTGATGGAGCAAGACACGGAGGCGAACTCCATAGCTCGCCAATTTACGGACGCCCGTAACGCGGAGCAAGAGGCGGTAACGGAAATGCGTAGACGCGTAGCTGCTGCTGATGCCGCTCAAAAAGATGTTGCCCGTAAGAATGCAAACGAGCGTCAGATACTTGCAAACCAGCTGGCCTCTCGTGGTCTTGATCCGAATACGGATACGTGGGCCATGAACAAAGTCGCTGAAGCTGAACGCTTAGACCGCGAAGAACAGTCGGCTGCGGCCAACATCGCTTCACTTGATGCGGCTGCACTTCAGACACAGGCAACAGCTAGCGCTCGTAAGGCTCTTGTTGAGCGTATCGCTTCTATCAACGCTGCTAAGGCAGCTCTCGTTACTTCAGATGCAAAAGCTTCTAAAGTCGAAAGTGACTTGCTTCTCGCGCAAGCCAAGGAAGAAAACTATCAATCGCAGGTCGATTATCGTACAGCTGAGGCTGAACGTAAGGCAGCTGAAACTGATCTCAAAGCTGATCGTAACCCTGGACTTATCGCATTGGATGAAGCCCGTGCGAACAAACTCATTTCGGATAAGGAATATTTGGAAGGTGTTAAGACGCTGCAGACAGAGGCTCAGACCGAAAAGACGAAAGCTGAAACGAATCGCATCAACACACTTCTTCCTGCTGAGCTCGCGAAAATGCAGGCCACAGTTGCCAAGCTCAAGTCCTCTGGGACTGGTGGTAAGGGCGGCGGAACGGCTACCGCTACCCCAGATGAACTCGCTGCCGTCTATCGCTTGAATGGTGGTAAGGCTCCGATCTCAGACAAGTCTATGGCACAACTCTTGAACCAAGTAAGAACGGTTCAAGGAAATATCGACCAGTTGGTCCAGACTCAGGATACGCGTATGACTGAAACGGTAGCTGCGAAAAATGCTGGTAAGCCAAATTCTACAGCTGAGGATTTTGCTAAAGTATTTCTTGGCTCCTAACAAATCATGAACTATGCCATACGTCTCTCCCGGTTCCGCTGAATCGAGGGTTGCTAATGATAGCCCCCTTGCGCGTTTCTTGTGGAGCAACATAGCTAAACCGGTAGTCCGTACAGCTGCGGCGCCGGTTCTTGGTTTTGCTACAGGTGTTAAAAATTTGGCAGGCTCTGCTGGTGATGTCACGCTTAAAGTCCCTGGCACATCTACAACGTTACGTCCGGGAATCTCAGGCGAAGCTCTAGTTAAGGGAACAAGTAAAAATAAGGTCGTACGCCAAGAAGGTATCGACGCTCTACGTCGTCAGTCAGCTGAGCAGTTGAGCGACGCGGCAAATACAGCGCTCACACTTCTCCCTGGAGCCGGAATGGCGACCACCAAAATAGGAACCAAGGTCGCAAGCGGCATCGCCTCAAGGGGAGGCGGTAAGGTTCTTCAGACGCTTGGCAAGGTCGGCACACAAGCGGTCGGTGACTATGCCACTGGTTCAGTAGTAGGCGCTGCGTCATCCGTTGCTGGAGGCGAGAAAGACCCGCTTAAAATCCTGGAGCAGGCGAACGCTACGGGTCTTTTTGGCGCAGCATTGCCTATTGGTTTTAGTGCAGTGGGCGCATCTATACCGGTAGTTCGCAGTGGCGCTGCCAGAGTTTTGCTCGGTGACTCCAAAGCTAAATTTGGTGATGCGCTGGAAGCGGCAGAGAAGGGTTGGGTAGCGAAACGTGCAGCCGATGAACTCAAGGCCAAGACTGCGCGTAATGATTTAATTAAAATCAAAAGTAAAGATGGCAGCGAGCTGATCCAAAAGAGACGGTATGCTCAGGATAACCTCACAGCTCCAAATGCTGATCGTGGTGTTATTCGGAATAAGCTCTCAGAGATTGCCGATACAATTAAGGGTGGTGCTGAGGCGGCATCAGCGGCTACCGTACGAACTGTTCGTCGGCTTGATCAGAATTTTCTAAACTCTGAAGCGCCTATTGAGGTTCTGGCTACCAAAATGCAAGAAGTTGATCCTGAGTCAGCTGCGCTTATGCGTAAAGCGCAGAGCGAATTTCAGGCTAAGACAGATATTGCCGCAGGTAATGCTCTCGCGACACACGATGAAATTACAAATGGTATCTTGAAGGGTGATCCTCGTCTTCAGTCAGCCCTGGATCAGGTGAGTGATGTGCGAACGAAGCTGGAGACTATACGTGACTCGGCTACTCCTGAGGCACGTGCTGCCATGCAGGCTGACTTGGATAGAACTTTGAATCAGTTGTCACCAGCTGAACGTACGGCTGTTGAAGAAGCTCACAAGGCCACGATCAGAGCGAATGAAGCTAACCTCGACCGCCTCGTCGAGGGCGGGATTATCTCATCGGAAAAGGCAGCGATGCTGAAAGAGAAAAACCCCAACTATTCAAGACTGCTCGTACGAGAGTACATGGAGGGTAAATCGAATACGTTTGGTGGGCGATCCTCTGATCGTGTTTTGAAAGAAACCGGGCTGAAGAGCCGTAAGACGGGCGCCGATCTCGACCTCGATACTCTTGGTGCATCGGAAGCCAATGCCTTGAACCACGCCATGACTGAGGAACGCGTGATGACGAACTTGCGTAACCAGTCGATTGTGGATGCAGACATGAAGAATGGGACGGGGATGTTCAACAAGGTGAACCAGCCATCAGAGAACGCCGTCACGGTTTTCCGTAATGGCGAAAAAGAATTCTACGAACCTACCGACCCTCGCCTTGCCGAGTATTTCAAGAAACAAAACGAGACCGGTCTTGAAGCGCCGAAGTTTGTTGAAGCTTTGAGCAACTTCACCAAGAAATTCGCAACACAGTTAAACCCAGTCTTCACCATCAAGAACTTCATGCGCGACCAGCAAGACCGTCTTGCGAACATCGGTCTTGGTTTCAGCCCAAAGCGTTTGGCGCGTGCAACCTACGAAGCAGGTGAGCACGTTGCCGGTAGACCAACGGAGTTGACGCTACGCGCTGCACGTCTCGGTGGCCCACTCTCATCGGCTGGTTATGACATGAGCTCTGGCTTTCGTCGCCTTGCGGATAAATCGAAAAAGACTGGTGTAGCCGGAAAGATTAAGGAGTTAGCTGAAACATCCGAACTGGCCACACGTATCAACATTCTCCAAGAGGCTGAGGCTGCCGGCATTACCGATCCAGAGAAGCTACGCGACCTTATGCGCAATGGCACGCTCGACTTCAGCATCGGTGGAGACATGGCTAAAGAGGTGAACAAGTGGATTCCGTTTACAACGGCAGCTATTAACGGTCTCCGCACACAGCTGAAGAGTCTTGCAAAAGACCCTGCTGGTTACGCCCGCCGTCAACAGATACTCGCTGTTTATCCGCAGCTCCTACTCGATGCGCATAACAAGCAGTATCAGTCGGCTTCAACCATCCCACAAAATGACCGTAACCTGAATCATATTTTTGTTTACGGCGAGGGCGTAGATTCAGAGGGACGAAAGTTTCCTAAGTACTTCAAGATTCCAAAAGGTCAGGCTACACGTTTGTTTGCGAATATCACACGCATCATCACAAACGAAGGTCTTGAACCAAAGGAGATGAGCGGGTATATCATGGAGCAATTCGGCACGATGATTCCTGTAATCAATACCGGTAGCCAAACACCTGTCCCGACTCCATTTGGCTCGATCGGTCAAGCACTCTACGGAATCCAAACGAACAAGGATTACATGGGGCGTGACATCGTTTCGCAGGGAAATCTCTCAAAAGCAAAGCTCGGCCAGACGAACAAGTTCACGAGCGATCTTGCCAAGGATTCCGCAAAGGCACTCGCGAACGTGACTGGCATCGAATTGTCTCCGGCTAAGATGGAATACTTTTTCCGTACGGCTGGATCGGGGCTTGGTTCAACAGTACTCTCGGCTGCTAACAATGCTTATGACGCTGCGCGTGGGAAGGAATTGACTGGTACACAAGACGGATCACTTACCTCGAAGCTCGCTTCCGCAGCTGTTACTCAGGGCTTCGTAGGTACGAGCAATTCCGATGTTGATCTAAGTGTAACCGCAAAAAATGAGTCAGCTGTTAAAGCGGATCAAGACGCAGACTTTGAATTGGCGGAGCGCTATCGGTCAAACATGGATGAGATGAAGAATGCTAAGACACAAGAAGAGAAGGAGGCCGTGCTTAAGGATTTGAAAAGTCGTGGTGAGCTGACTCCAGACTTTGTGAAGTACGTGATCGCAGAGAGCAAAAAGAAAAAGGGTGTGTTCTCAGTTGATCCAACGGCCAGCTCAAACATGAAGGCGATTCAGATGTCGAACTACCTGAACTCACTTGATAGCGTTGAGGAGCAGGCAGAAGCGATTAAAGGATTTGGAGCACAAAACCTACTCACGCCTGATGTTCAAGACTCACTCGTTGCTTATAAACTTTACAAAAAGCTGAATGGTACAACGCAGGGAGATGCTGTTCAAATGATTCAGCAGTTTGAAGAGGGTGGTCTATTGAATGATAACGTTAAGAGAAAGATGCTCGAGTACAAGAAAGGAAAAGCCCCTTAACAGGGGCTTTTTTAATCTCGCGGTGAACATGCGATGAGAGCGACAAAGATGAATAACATGAGCATCCCGAATGAGTGTGAGTCGAATGGCATATTTTACAGATAAATAACAGCTCCCAAAATCAGCAAGACTTTGATTGTTGCGACGGTGAGGTAGCCAGCAAATGCACCCATGGCTTTTAAGTCTTCTCCTTTGGGGTATTCAGTATTTAGACTGAAGCCAGCTCTGAGGAGATTGTAAACTATACCAACCGACCACATGACAATAAGAAGTGTTTTGAACCAATGCATATAATTTTTTGAGGCTTGATTTAGATACGTCGTCGCCAACCATTCAGCCGTTGGAATTGAACCAACTCTAGTTAGCTAATCTAGCACCGCAAGCTATTGAATGATTGGCGACGACGGCCGAATGTCATGCATCATTCGGCGATGGTCTTATACCACTGCATACACGTGAGCAGAACAGGAGCCTCCTCTTTGCTCGTTCAACTCTTTGTCGATGGACATGCGATTTTATAAAGAATTTCCTTAGGCATACCGCGCAACGACACATGACAAGTTTTTTGGGCTTATGATGTTCCTTTGAGTGGGCGGATCGAGTGAGTACAACTAGATTTGAAATCTTATTGTTCTCCTTATTACCATCCTTATGATGGACAACCTCATCTGACTTTAATTGACGACCAATCTTATTCTCTGCCAATACACGATGAAGTGGATAGAGCCCATTCGAATTTGCTTTTGGGTGGAGTGGTTTAGTTCTGGCGTATTTATATCCACCGCCAGAACAGATTGATACGATTGTCCACATACCCACGTATTATGACAGTTAAATAAACGAGTTGTCAATCCAGTCGCCGCCTGAACCGTTCCTCCAAAGGCCCATGTCAAGGATTGACCCTCCAATGGACGAACGGTCTAGGCGACGGACAATGGCGGGCCTCACAGCCTCTTCTTTCAGGAATGCTTTAAGGCAAACAACTGAACCATCATCTTGCCGTCTGCGGGCGCCTCGTAAATTCAGCTTCCATGGTGCCAGAGTCGAACGGCAGCACTGCTGAAGTACGCCGCCGTAAGCGAAGAGGTGATGGCGTTTGACGGGAAGGTGGGTTTGCACCACAACTTCGGCTTTAAAGGCCAACGTTTTACACCACTACGGGACATGCCCCGTGAGGCTTATAACTACCTCCCGTCACACCTCACCACCTCACTTACGGCGACGGGCTACCCCACGCGAGTAAAGTAGCCGCCGCACTATCGTTGAAACACTGCACTCATCCAGCGCTTCGGTAGGAGCCGGGTTTCTACCGCCCGCTTTCAGGGAGCAGAGGTAGACGCCTGCGACCGCCGCGTAAGCGACAGACGAACAGGGCTTCTTACATATGCTTTCGATTCCGCACTCTCTGCTGGCAGTTCTACCGATGCATCTACTGGTACCTCAGCTGCCTTCTTCTCTTCAACCACGTCCTCGAAATCAATCACCGTTTCACCGCGCATGACACCATCAAGAAACTCCATGAATTTCTTTGTCTCTTGCAAAGCAAGTCGATTTTCAGCGAATTGTTTCTCGATAGCCATGAGCGACTCTTCCGCCTTCTTGAAGACATCCGAGTTCTTCCCTTTCACCTGAGAGAAGCGGTACTGCCAAAATCTTTTGTTAACCATCAAGCGTTCCATGTTCATTCCGATACCTTCAACATCTTGGCGGAACGAAACCATCATGTCAGCAAACATGCTATTGCGTCGCAACGTTGTCTTCTCAGCCTCTGTAAGCTCTGGCTTCGGAGGCTCCACTACCACCTCAAGCGTGCCGTCAGCGACAAGCGGTGAAGCGAGTTCCGCTTCCATTTCGATTTCCTGACCAACCACCATATCCGGCTGACCTTCGATCTTGAACTCCTTCAACGTTCTAAACTTTGGCATAGAGAAAAATTATATTAAAGAACCCTGTCTCTCATCAGCACCAACACCGTCAAGCGGCATTACTTCCTGCAAGATGATACGACGGCTGCCATCTTTCGCACGGCTTACAATCTGCGTGACATCGAATTTGCTTCCGTAGAACTCGATACGCTCACCAACTTGGGGGAGTAGCATAAGCTGTTACGGACGATATGCTAAGTAGGAAGTAACGGCCGAGAACTCTTTGCCGCTCTTACTCACTTCAAGGATAAGTGAGACACGCAGCTTCGAACCAATGAGCGTGTTCATGAATTCGCCTGTTAACTTTTCACGATCATCGATCGTCCACTCTCTACCGGTTACAGCTTTCAAAAACTGAGCGAGTCCAGGGCGTTTGGCTTTCGTGGACACACGTAAAGTTGTATTGATCCAAGAACGGAACTGACGGCCCTTATGCTCGGAAGGTTCGACGACTTTGAACTTAACCATGTACTGCTCGCGAGTTGGTTGAACGCCATTCTCATCAGGCTTTTGAAATGAATCGGGCTTAACATCAAGCTCGATATCTTCGATCTCTGCTGTATAAACATCGTCCGGCAAGTTTGGGAACTTCGGTTCCTCAGGAGGAACGTGCCCAGGTTGGATTGGCATAGGTTGGCCAAGGGGTATAGGAAAATAATGAGCTGAGAGATCGCGCTCTCAGGGAACCATCCCCGGACAGATCGTCCCTAAAACGATGAGCCCTTTGGAGATGATTCCCCGAAAGCACGAGTGGCTTTACGGGTTGCGGGCAAGTTCTTTGCCTCGCAAATAGAATGGTGTATCCACACGTTGGCCCTGAGGCTTCACACCCTGCTTGTTCCAGTCACGGCGTTTGCAGCGCGGACAAGTGATTGGTGAAGTCTGTTTGCTCGAGAGCCATACATGGCTACAGCGAAGACAAAATAGTGTTTTACGTTCCATATCAGCTTTCATAAGCATACACCATTTAGCAGTATCTTGTCAAGTTAAGTATCTCTCGAGGCGCTTCTCCGGCGGGATGACCTTGTAGCGCTGGTAGGCAAGCAGCTGGACAACTTCCTCAACTGAGGTTGCCGCGCCCGCCACAGCCCCGTTAAACGCCTCACGCTGAAGCAATAGACGCTGGGCTGGGGTGAGGGTAGCGAGTTTTCCCGGACGCTTCACCTCGATGTAGAAGGCTCGGCCACCGGGGAGGGTGCCGAACAGGTCAGGGATACCGCGCTCGGCGTACGGACCACCGTGGTGCTTATGACAAGTAGCTCCAACCTCGTTGACAAGGTACTCCTTGATATTTGCGACAACGACTTTTTCGAGCGGTGCTTTTTTCATAGGTTATCTCATTACCTTTTTATATTGCTCTTCCCTATCTCGTAACTCGTCGGTCTGAGCCATGAGTTTCTCGGCTAAGAACCGACTGTCCGTAAAGAGGATGAGACTTATCTTGCCACCCGGTTCAGTCCGCCAACTGCATGCTGGCAGTCTGAAAATGTGGACGATGAGGGCGATTGCAAAACGGGGGAGGGGTTTGAGGGTTTTGCTAGCTGTTGAGTAGTTGTGCCAAAAACTTTTGATGCTATGGAAGAGCTTGATCATAGGGAATAGGCGGGGTCATTGTTGGTTTCTTCAAGGAACCTCATCCACTCATCATCACCGGCATACATATCAGTAACGTTTGGAAGAAAGTGGCGCTCCACTCCAGCAATATCTTTGAGCATGAAGTCGATGAGTCTTCGGATAGCACGGAACTCAATGCTTGATGGGTTGTTCGGGATGACGATAGTGCGAATCGCTTCCGATAGATCAGCCGTTTTAGATGTCTTTGGCTTGATCTCAACGAATGTCATCCCTCGCACAAATTCACCTGTCTGCTTCTCGATAACCTTGATGTTGAAGTATGCCTGAATCCAGTAGACAGCTGGAGCTGTCTCGTTGAAGGCAGATACCTTTTTCCAATCATAGATATCGATGCCAGATTTTTTCTTCACCGCAAGATCGGGAATAACTTTGATAGGAATAGAGAAACCGCAAGCCTGTACTAACGGGGACTCAACGAAGAGTACGCCATCGTCTTGTTTAGGCAGCTTCCGCTTAGCGATCGCTCGCTTTAGATCGCGTAAGCCAGAAACGATTTCATTCCAGCACTTCTCTGGACTACCTGTCTTCTTCCAATCGGTAACAGCCCGCACGTTTTCTTCAAAGAACGAAGCTGTAATCTCGAATGACTTCTCCCATGAAAGACCTTTGTAGAAGCATTCGAGTTGTTTGTGGATGGTGCGTCCAACGAGTGCAGCAGGTGAGAGATCGTTGTCGTATTGTTTCAGCACGTACTGACGATACCAACCAGCTGGATTTGAGAGATAGTTCTTGAGACTTGAGAAAGAAAGATGGCTGATAGGAAAAGCGTCGAATGGGATAACAATTTCGTTCTTTGCTTTGTAAACCTTATCGAGTGGCAGGTTGAGCGGGCCTGGGTCCGGGACTACAGCCATGGTGTCTGGGCCAATATCTGCACCTTCAATCTTTGCGGGGCCACGTTGCGTGATGTATTGATCCATATTTTATTTAGGCTTGATAACACCTTGCTTGATTAAATTCCTACGCGCGCTTGAAACATACATCGTTCGATACTTGCCAAGTAAAAGACCGTACAGCTTTATCCAGAGTCTAGCACGTACCACATCGATTGGTTCTCCGCTTTGAAAATAGAATGAACGCGTGGTGTTGATTGTTAATTTGGCGAAGTTTTTTACGGACAGCGAACCTTTTAAATTGTTACATGGTTTGCAGGCTGGGTAGATATTACGGGTGAGATCAGAGCCTCCCGATCTTATCGGAGTCATGTGATCGATGGTGATATTTGAAAGTGTCGTTGGTGCACCACAGTAAGTGCAACGCTTATTCAAAGATATCCACATGGCATAGCGTCTGATTTTGTGGAGCCGATAGATAAGTTTATCAGTAATGAACATCACATACCGCCACTTCTTTTGGATGGGAGATTTCACATAGGTTGCGGGTTAGGGATTATTCTTCATACATGTGAATATGCCAACGCTGCACCGTCTGCTTCTTTGGCGGTTTCTTCAACCAAGTGAGGTGGCTGAAATGCTTTTCGAGTAGATGCATAATACTTGCCGTCCTCCGACTCTACCGACCACGGCCCCTTCGTCGATTCCTCCTTCAGCTTTTTGATTTGGTCGATGGTCATCATAAAATATGTTGTTTAACAATCTCAGCCACTACATTTGCTACTACGCCATTTCCACATTGCTTATATCTTTGCGTGTCTGATTGCTCGTACGCCGTTCCATCCTCACGACGACCGTACTTCGTGTGATTGTCGGGAAAGCTCATGAGTCTTTCGCATTCGATAGGCGTGAGCCGTCTAATCCGTGAACCCTCTGAAATCTTCGGCTGACGGCGACCGCCCTGCATCGTGTTCAGGGCTGGTGCTATCCCCCCCGTTCCGTAGAGCCTGTTGTTTGAGTGTTTTGGCTGGTTGATTTGTTCAATCGCTCCTGTGCTGTGCCGCGTTTCTTCAATATATGCGCCCTCACGCTGGCTTGCGGGGTATCTGGAAGTGACTGTACCCGCGATAACACCGCTGTTCGGATGATCTCCGCTACTTTCTCGCTCAAAAAGTATTTCTCTTGGCATTCCGTTTCGAGTACCGACGATAAAGATACGTTCTCGGTTTTGAGGAACACCGAAGTCTTTGGCGTTGAGAACTTGCCACCAGAGAGAATACCCGCTTTCGGCCAGCGTATCGAGAATGACGGCGAAGTCTCTTCCGCCGTTTGAACTAAGCACTCCTTTAACATTTTCCCAGATGAAATGGGCAGGTTTCTTTTCTTCAAGGGCACGGACGTACTCGCCGAAGAGTCCGCTTCTAGCCCCAGCAAGCCCTGCTCGCTTTCCGGCGATTGAGAAATCTTGGCAAGGACTTCCGCCGACGAGGAGATCAAAGTCGGGAACTGTAGACCAGTCGATTTTTGAGATGTCGCCATAGTTTTTGATGTCTGGATAATGGTATCGAAGAACGGCTGATGCGTGTTTGTCGATTTCGGAGAAACCAACACAAAGTGGTTCTGCTCCCAAGAATGACTCCCCAGAGCTGGAGCGACTGCTGTTATTGATCCCTTGTTGAATCCCCTTGGTCTGTTGAGAATGAGCATATCCAATTCCAAGTTCAAATCCGCCCACGCCGGTGAATAAAGAAAAATATTTCATACATTTATTCCCCTTGTTTAACCGCGTCGTCTTTGAGGGCTTGGGTGAACGTAAAACCGTTCAAACGTTGGTGATGACACTTGCCGCAGTTTCTCCATAAACCGCATGCGACATGGCAATCCTCACGTGCCTTCTCCGCCGCGTCGATGACGGCTTTGATTGTTTCTAGGTGGAGCATATATCAATCTTTTTTCTTATCGCGTTCAAGGAGCATTGCGTCGGCGTAGTTATAGGCCCAACGCACTGAATTTTCGGGTGTTTCATCTATGTTACTAGCCAGTCTTCCCGTCAACGCCGCCATCGCGAACTGGTCGCGGAGAGTTGGTGTGTTTTCCATATCAATACTCTGCGTAAACTCTTATTACATTATGCTTTAGAATCGCGTCGCAAATGTCGTTAATTGCTTGCTTCATATCCTTATCTCCAACACCCGCCTTTATTCCATTTAGGATGTCCAAGTGCTTCCCTTCCAACATCCAAGGGCTTTCGTGACCAAACGCTTCCGATAGTATCCGTAGAAAGGAACTTGGCGCGCTTACATCGAGGGAAACGCCATCTTCAATCGGACTCCACTTTATATTTGCACTCATATTGTTTGGTTACTCCGTATTAGCATCAAGGAATTCGTAGAGCTTT
>ERZ869925.216-NODE-216-length-40857-cov-6.993628_pt1 | contig 40857 bp, 66 predicted proteins | sample MGYA00579311_ERZ869925 | MGnify/ENA primary metagenome ERZ869925 (study PRJEB32216, sample SAMN09231817) | wastewater metagenome | place: USA: Maryland | collected 2016-07-30 | study: EMG produced TPA metagenomics assembly of the PRJNA472060 data set (Reclaimed...
CGCGGCGGCGGTCGCGGCGTCGGTCGCGGCGTCGGTCGCGGCGTCGGTCGCGGCGGCGGTCGCGGCGCGGGTCGCGTCGGCGTTGAGCCCGTTCTTTCTGCAATGCCAGATCCACGCAGCAGCGCCAGCAGCAAAACGCGCTACCATCGGGCTCGGCGCGATGACGATGCGGTGACGTGGCGGCGGCTCTTTGCCGCCAGCACGATAGAGTGCCTCAACCGCATCCCTCACCGTTTCGCGCTCTTCTGGCGTCATCACGCCAGTGCGGAATGCATAAGCACTCCACTCCGCCACAACGGCCTTCGCCGCCTCTCTGCCGGCGTCATCGAGCTTGTAGATGTTTTTCACTCACTTCCCTCCAAAGCTTGAAACCAAGTCGGACGCGGCCTGGGCTGCATCGTTCGCGGCTTCCACTACGCGGCACGTTCCGTCTGGAAGGATTTCCACAGCAACGCGCTGAGCGCCCGCCGCCTTGAGCATCGCGATTGCCTGCTTGACGCGGCGGTTATGCTCGCGTGCGTTCACCGTGCTAGCTCCGGCTGATCGCGGAAGACGACGCCGTGGTGAGCGCCGAACGCCTCCATCATCAGCATGTAATCCGACGCTTCCTTGATCCCCAGCGTGGTCGTGCTGCGATAGACGGGCACGAAGGAACCGGGATCAATGCCGGGCACGATCTCCACGTCATTGTGCGCGTAAACGAACATGAGCTTCCATTTCCACGCAGGAAGCTTTTGACCATGCCACACGACTTGCTCGGCGATATCGTCCAGCATGGCGTGCATGCGGGCGTTTTGCTCCAGCGAGCGCGTGTTTTCCTTGAACGACACCACGCAGCCGGCAGGAGCTACCTCCAGCACGTAGCTGGCGCAGAACTGACGGAGCGTGGGCGTCCGTAGGAGGATGGACGGGCGGATCATTTGTCCGCAGCCACCGCCGCCGTGATGTCGTGCGTTCGCTGGTAGTCGCGAAATTCGGCTTCATCGAGCGCCTCTTCGCGCTTGGCAAACATTTCAGCCCAGCCGCTGAACAGGTTGTCCGAAACGCGCTTTTCACGCTGATTGTAGTACATGCGCCGAAACGACGCTTCGATCTTTGCCAATTCCTCTTTTGTCGCTGCGCCATCAATGCGCGACTGCAAATCAGTAGTCAGCAACTCCGCAAGGTGGCCGCCGATGAAGCCAACGACCTCGTCGTGCTGCTCAACCACACCGTTGTCAGCGCCACCAAGCCCGCCGCCTTCCGGCATGCGCTCGGCTTCATCAATGTCGTAGATGCCGGCAAAGCCAAACGCATAGCGTGCCGCTTGGATGGTGGCCTTGTGGCGCAACATACGCGCGGGCCATTTGCGCCACGTGTCTGTGTCGCGCCGGCATTCGTTCATGTATTCGGTGACTGTGACCGGGTGGTCGCGATCCTTGCGGTAAATCTTCGCGGTAATCGCAGTGATGTCGCCGCTTTCGTCGCGGTGATCCTCGAACGTAAGCCCGTTCATCTCTCGCTGTTCGTTGATGATGCGGCTCCAGCCATCGACGGAAACGACAGGAAAAATCCCGCCGCCCTTAGCCGGGAACGCAAAGATTTCGCGCGTAAGCGGGTTGAGTCCGTATTGTTTGGCCACAAGCAAAAAGGCGGCGAACTGTTCGCGCGACACATTTCCCGGAATGACGGTGGCGCGCATCGTCGCTTCGAAAGCCCCGACTTCCATCCCGAAGCGGGATGCCATGTCAGCGGTGACGCTGCGCGGCTGCACGATTGCTACTTCACCCATTTGAGTTCCCCAGAAAACGTGCGCCAGCCCTGAAAGCCCGCGCCCTGCAGTTTCGATCCGTTGGCTTGCCGGCGTGACCACTGCGAGCTTGTCGTGCCGTTCAGGCGCTTGGCCTTCGCAATCGCCTTCACGTCCAGCTTGGTTTTTGCGCGGTGACACGCGATGCAGAGAAGCTGATCCGGCTTCTTGTTGTCCCATGCGTGAGGCGTTGAGTGATCCGCTTCGAACGGGCCTTCGCTGTTGCAGCCCTCGCGCGCGCACAGACCGTGCTGACGGTCCAGCATGTCACGTAGCTCGTTTGCGGTGAGGTAGCGGCGGTTCATCGCGCGGCCACGCAGAACGTCAGCTGCGCCGTCTCGTACTGACGCGCCTCGCAGTAGGTCGCCATCACCAAGAGCCACAGCGGGAAGAAGATGCGGGCGAAGCTCACGGCGTCACCAGCGCTTGCTCAATGCGGCAGAGCGCATCGCGCGCTTCCGCGATGTAGCTCGGCAACAGCTGCGCGCCGATCATGCCGCGCGTGAAAGCCTGCAGGTTCACCTGCGCCGCGTAGAGGTCCTTGCAAGCGAGCTGGTAACCCTTGGCGCACGCGCTGGCGATCGTCGGCTCGGTGAGCGCTTGGCGCTCGTCAGCCAGTTCGCGCGCGCGGGCTTCAGTGGTGAGACGGACGCACGTGTCGTAGGTCGTGTCGGACATTAGACGGCCCCCGCAAGAGATTCAGCCGACAGTACTTCCAGCTCGATTGCGTCGAGCAGCTTAGCTGCGAGCGACGAATGGGCGGCGGCGTTGGCGGCTCTGGCGTCGGCGGCGGCGTTGGCGGCTCTGGCGGCGGCTCTGGCGGCGTAGGCGGCGTCGGCGGCGTAGGCGTCGGCGTCGGCGGCGGCGGCTCTGGCGGCGGCGGCGGCGTAGGCGGCGGCGGCGGCGTAGGCGACGTCGGCGGCGGCGGCGGCTCTGGCGGCGGCGTCTTTTAGATCGCCGTTGCCTTCAAGCGCGTCACACACCTGCTGCGCCGCAGCTGTGACTTTCGGCCAATAGTCTTTGTTTTTGCAAACCGGCTCAGCCGAAGCGATGGCGCTGCGAACGCATACGATCTTGAAGCGCACTTCAGCACGTTGCCATGCATCCGGCTCAAGCACATGCCAGCGCGACATGAGGCCCGCGTAGCGCTCAGCCCATGCCATCGCATCCGTTTTGCTTTGTCCGTCGAACAGCGAAACCGTGACGTATGCGAGCCATTGCGGCATCACGCCGGCGGGACATTGCTCGGCGCCAGTGATCTTCGGATCAATCGCGCCAATCATGCACGCCAACTCGCGCGCGCCATCTTGGCGATGCCACGCGCCCTGCACGAGACGGCCATCCTTCAGAAACGAGAGAATGCGGGAAGCGGCTTCTTGCGACGTGATTTGCGTGGGGTCGGGCATTGCGTGTGCTCCAAATCGGCTATCGCGGCAGGCAGCGTTTGCCATTCGTGATTGCGTAGAAATGCTGGCTGGAAATGTTGAAGCGGGCCAAGATCGCGCAGCGGGCATCGCCTCGCTCGCGAGCAATCTTGATTTCAGAAACAATGGCCTGATCGAAACGGCTGCGGCGACCGCTGTTTTTCGAGCGCGCAATCAGGCCAAGCCTGTGGGCGTGCATCACGTTTTCGCGCTGCGTCACGTATTCAAGATTTGCGGCCGCGTTATTTTTCTTGTCGCCGTCGATGTGGTTGACCGCGAGGCCCATTGGGCGCGGACCGATGAATGCCTCGGCCACCAGATGGTGAACTTTGCGCGTCAACCGATCGACGCGAACTTGATAATATCCGTGCGCGCTCGTGGATGGCGAAAGCACCGCGCCGCGTAGTCCAAGAACGACCCCATTGGGGCTCACTTTGTACCGGGGGTGTGACGGGATGCTTCGCCAATTCATGCGAAGCACGTTGCCTGCTCGGCAACAAATCGTCAATACACCTTAGCGAATTATTTTGCCGCCCCGGCAACTACCCCGTCTTTTTATCCTTGCCGGAGGGGTCTGCAAGTTGCTCCAGAATGCGCCTAGCTGTGTCGCGCTCCGGGATTTTGATGCGGTCCCAGATGGACCAGACACCCTCCGGGTCCAGGGGATTGCGGATCAGAATATCCACAGGTTCGCACATTAGGACTTCGGCGGCGGCTTCGAGGAAGTCCTGCGTATATAGGCGCTCACCCCGCTCGATCCTTGAAAGCGCGCCCTTATTCATGTGCAGGCGCTCTGCCATAGCCTCCAGCGTTAGGCCGCGATGTTTGCGCCAAGCGCGTAGCTGAATGGGGTGCCGTTGCCTCATAGGCACATCATCCACCCCTGCAAGTCGGCGGTCAGGGCTTAACCCGGCAACAACACCTATTGACGAAGTGTTGCCGAGCAGGCAACAATCGCGTCATGCCTAACCCCCTCCGAGCCTTTCTGGCGCTTAACAATACCACAGCGTCAGACTTCGCCCAGAAAATTGACGTGTCGCCGTCGTTTCTCTCGCGCCTGATGACGGGCGAGCGTGAGGCCGACGCCACGATCCTGAGCAAGATCGAGAGGGGAACTGGCGGCAAGGTTCGCCCAGACATGTGGGTGCGCTGGTGGCGCGGAACGGATTCCGCGAAGGAGCGCCGGGTGAACACGTAATCGGGACGCGCCGGCCCGCTGCGGGCTTGGCGCGTTTTGTTTTTGTGCTGAGGGGAGAAAATCGCATGTGGAGCGAAGCGGAAGACGCCTTGCTGCGGGAGCAGTGGCCTATCGCATCGGCATCGATGATCGCAGCGATGATCCCGCGCTCACGCAACGCGATTATCGGACGCGCGCGGCGCATGGGCTTGGACGCAAGCGAGCCCGTTGAGGCCAAGCAGCCGGGTCATTGGACCGAAGCTGAGCTGACGATCCTGCGGCGCAACTGGGCCAACAAGCGCACGCCCGCCGAGATCGCGAAAGCATTGGCGCAAGCGGGCTTCCAGCGCTCGAAGCGCAACGTCTCTGACAAGGCCAACAAGCTCGGCCTGCCGGCGCGCACACGCACGAAGACCGTTCACCACCTCCCCAAACCGAAAGCGGCCAGCATGCCGAAGCCTGATCTCATTCCCTCGCTCAATATCCCGTTCCTGGACATTGAGTTCGGCCAATGCCGCGCGATCACCGATTCCACACGCGACGCGCAGCGCTGCTGCGGTCATCCGGTTGACGAGCGCGGCACGTACTGCAGCCAACATCGCGCGATTTTCCACACACGCTCGCAAGGCAAGAGCGCGTGAGCAACGCCGAAGCCGTCGAAGCCGAGCTAGGCGTTATCGGGTCGCTGATCTTAGACCCGACGCTGCGTGAGTACGTGGGCGTGCTTGCACCGGCGCACTTCTACGATCCTTTACTTGGCCGGCTATACGGCGAAATCGCGCGCCGTCTCGATGCGCGCGAGGTCGCCGATTACGTCACCTTGAAGCCGTGGCTGGCGAACGATCCGGCCTCCAAAGACGTGCCGCGGTTGCTCGAAACAGCAATGGAAGCGGGGACGCTGATCCCGCCCTACGTTGGCGCTTACGCCGACGTGGTGCGTGGTTCGCATGCACGCCGCACCGCCCAGCGCATTCATGCTGAGGGCTTGGAGCGGCTGAAGGCTGGCGAAGACGTGTTCGCTGTCGCCGCTTCGAGCGAAGCTCAATTGCAAGCGATCGAAGGCGGGGAAGCCGCGCGCGGGCATGGCGGGCGCACTGCGGCTGAGCATTTCCTGAAGCACATCGACCGCGAAGGGCTGAGTGTGGGGATCCATGCGCTCGATGCGCGCTTGATGGGCCTCTATCCGTCAGAGCTGATCATCATCGGCGGGCGCCCCAGCATGGGCAAGACGACGCTCGCCACCAACATCAGCCGCAACATCGCCATGCGTGGCGGCGTCGTTCACTTCGCCAGCCTCGACATGAGCGAGGCGCAGGTGAGTTGCCGCAACATCGCGGCCATGTCGTCGCGGCGCGAGTACGGCGCCCAGCGCGTTGAGTATCACCACCTGCGCGGCGGGGCGAAGAACATCGCCCGCGATCTACTCGCGGACTTGGCGGCTGAGATTCCTGAGAGCTTCGTCATTGACGACACAGGCGCTCAGACCGTGGCGCACATCGAGCAAAGCGCACGCGCTACGCGCCGCGAGCACGGACGGCTTGACCTGATCGTTGTGGACTACCTGCAGCTCGTGCAGGGCACAGGGCGCAGCGATGGCCGTGTGCAGGAGGTCAGCGAGATCACTGCGGGCTTAAAGGCCGTCGCCAAGCGCTTGCGCGTGCCTGTGGTGGCGCTTTCGCAGCTCAGCCGTCAGTTGGAGGGCCGGGAAGACAAACGCCCGCGCATGAGCGATCTGCGCGAAAGCGGCTCAATCGAGCAGGACGCCGATGTGGTCATGTTCTGCTACCGCGAGAGCTACTACCTCGAACGCAGCGAACCGACCGACGCAAGCGCCTGGCGCCAGTGGAAGGCCGATCTCGAACGCATCAAGCACGAGATGGAGGTTCTGACCGCCAAGCAGCGCCAGGGGCCGATCGGAACGGACTTGCTGGGCGTGCGGCTCGGCTATGATGTGATCTTCGATCTCGGGCGGGCGGCATGAGTAGCCCGCGTTACTCCATCGCGCCGGCTGCGGCGTATCGGGACAAGCGGCTGACGCCAGTGGCGAAGACGTTGTTGGGGACGCTCGGCACGTTCACCGAGCGCAACGGCTGGTCGCACCCAAAGCAAAGCGAGTTGGCCGACTCGCTGGGCGTTTCACGTGAATACGTTTCCAGAACGTTAAGAACGCTCGTTCAACTTGGCTATGTCGAGACACGGAGCTTCACCGAATCCCGCCGTGGACGGGTCGCACTCGAATATCGCGTGCGCACCGATCTGCCGGACGAAATGGTGCAAGCCGCTGAAAACAGCCGTTGTGAACCCGATGTGATCTCCAGTTCACATCGGCTCGATAAGTCATTGAAAAGAGCCGTTGTGATCCAGAGTTCACAACGGGCCGATGTGATCTCCAGTTCACATCGGTATATAGAATCTTCTCTTCGAGAAGATAACTCTCTTAGTAAGAACAAACACTTCCCAGAAAATTTCGCTGAGGCGTGGGAGCGATACCCTCAGCGCAAGCGATCCTCGAAGCACAAGTCGGCGCAAGCTTGGGCGGCGGCAACGCGTGCGCATGGCGCTCCAGCCGTCCTTGCGGCCTTCGATGCCTACCTCGGGTCCCCAGACGCCAGACGCGACAATGCGCAGTACGTGCCGGCGATGGAGCGCTGGCTGCGTGACCGGCTGGAAAGCTGGGTTGAGATCGCGGCTGGAAAGCCCGCCGTTGTCGCAAGTGGCGCCGGCGAAGACTGGGCCGGCTTCGTAGCGATCTGGCGCGAGACGGGCCGGTGGCCCGCGCGCCTCGGCCCTGCGCCGGACCAAGCCGGCTATCGCGGCCCGGCCATCCCAAACGAACCCGATCTTCTGAGCCAAGGAGGCCAACGATGAATGCCCTGGAAGCATCACGCGAACGCACGCGCCTGTGGCGTGAGCTGAAGCCGCTGCTTGTTCGCAGCTTGGGCCGTGACGGCGCGGCTGACTGGCTGGAGTACGCCGGCCAGCAGATGCGCATCGACGCGCAGCGCGCCAAGCGCCCGATCGAACTGAAGCCGGTGGAGTGGACGCCGTGAAACGCCCGGAAGAAGTGCTACACCGTGCGTGCCTCGACTATCTCCGCGCCACGCTGCCGAAGCCATGGATCGTGTGGCACACGCCTAACGGCGGCGGTCGCAGCAAGGCCGAGGCCGGCATCCTCAAAGCCATGGGCGTGCTCGCTGGCATGCCGGATTTGTTCGTGCTGGGGCCTAGCGGCCTGTTCACGACGCACGATGGCGATCCGCCAATGAGCGGCGACGAATTGCGGAGAAGTGGGCAGTACGGCGTCGCTATCCCGCATCTGATCGCCATCGAGTTTAAAGCTCCGCCCAAGCGCTTACGCACTGGCGGGCCATCGAAGGCCAAGCCGCGCCTCAGCCCGGCTCAGACGGCGCGCCAGATCGACCTAGGCGCATGCGGCGTGCCGTACCTCGTGATCGATGACTTGGCCGACCTCACTCAGTCGCTGAAGGCGCTGGGCGTGCCGTTGCGTTGGAGGGCGATGTGAAGCGTCGCAAAGACTGCTGGTCGCCCGAGGAAGTGCAGCGCGTGCGCGCGATGATTATGGCGGGCTGTAAACGAAGCGAGGCGATTGCGCGTGAGCTGGGGCGTTCACAAGGGGCCACATGGCACGTGATGCGCCAGCACTGCAGCGATCTACTGCCGCCCAAGCGCATTTACGACCTTAGAAATCGTGGCGGTGATCGCAAAATCATTCGCGCGCAGATCTTCGCCAATAGCGACGAACGTGCGGTCGATTACTTGCCGCCCCAACCCTACCACCCGCTCCACGACAACCCGCGCATGAAGCGCATCCTTGGGGGATCACCATGAAATCCGTTCAGGCACTGCACGCGGACATCGAGTGGCGCTGCATGCGCGATAGCGAGACGTACTACGCGCTCCGCGACGGCCCGCGCCTCTATCGCGGCAATTGGGTGATCGAAACCATGGCGCGCTACCTGCCCGACGATCACGTCGCGCTCGCCAAGCGCCTCGCCAGCATGCACGCGCGCACCCACAAGAGCGATAGCCGCGCAGAGGCGGCTGAGCGCGTCCAGGGTGGCATCGGGCAAGCAGCGCTGCACGCCCGCATGGCGCGTCTCAGCGCCGAGATCAAAACGCTGACCGGCTTCGGCGCCGCCGCGCTTCGTGTGGGCCGTGACGGCTATGGCTGCTTTCGCGGCATCTGCGTGGGCGATACACAAGCCGAGCTTGGCCGGCGCGTCGGGTATCCCGAAAACAGCCGCCGCACGCTTCGCAAGCTCGTGCAGCTGACGATGATCGAACTCGCTGATTTCGACGCGCAGTTGACCGCTGCACCGAATTGCGCCATGAATCTGTAGAGTTGATTTCGCGCGCCCAGGCTTAACCCCTGCGGCGCGCTTTCGCATTCTGGCGGGGCGTTCTCCCCAAGCCCCCGCTTACAGCTACGCCGGAACTCCGTAGCCGCCCCGCCAGGACCCCTTCAGCGATCCGTCAGCGCAACCCGCTCAATCCCAGTGGCCTCAGCAAAGTCCTGGTTCCTGGAGCGGCGCGCGCATTCCGTCCCAGGTTGCAGGCGGATCGCTGAAACCCTTCAACCAAAGGAGCAAGCACATGGCGAAGAAAGCAAAGAAGGCCGCGAAAGCGAAGGCCGTCACCAAGGCTGCTCCGAAGAAAGCCAAGGGACGTGCGCGGTGACCCTCACGCTGAACCAATGCACCGAACGAGCCGGCAGCCTGTCGGGTGAGCTCAAGGCAGCGCGGGAGCTTCACTCCGTCTGCGCGGCCGATCTGGAAGCCAAGGAGCACGCGGCGACCCTCGCCCGGCAGGCTGTTGAGAAGGCCGAGGCTAACGTGGCGCGTCTCGTCCAAGAGCGCGCCGAACTGGCCGAGGAAACGAAGCTGGCGATCCTAGCGAAGGGAGAGCCGCTGGACCTGGGCGACGACGGCATTTCGGTCAAGGACCCTCTGCGGGCCATCGACGGCCTGACGTTCAAGTCTGGCGAAAACGTCTTCGAAAGCCCGCTCTATGCCCACACCAACGGCATCGACAAAGCCTTTGATGAGGCGACGCATCCGTGAGGGCGTCCGACGCGATCCTCTGGCTCACCTACGCGGCAGCCGGCGCATTGTTCGGCGCGGTAGCGATCAGCTTAGCCGTTACCCTCGCATGAGCGACAAGCCGCAACTGACCAAGCCTGCTGCGTTCTTCGTATCGCTGGTCCTGGGCTTTTGCGTGTTCTGCGTCGGCGCTGCCATCGCTGTGATTGGCGGGCTGTGGCCGTGAGCGCTGAAGTCCTCTACATAGCCCCAGACGGCCGCGCTCTAGGCCCTGACGAAGTCGCAGCCCTTCCAGGCAAGGACAAGATTGATGCCCGCCTACGGGGCGCTAAAGCCGCTGGCGCACGTGAAGCGCGCCGCAGGCTGGAAGCTGAGTACGAAGCCAAAGCCAAAGCGCTCACCACAGAGACAGCGCAACGCATCTCCGGCATTCACGAAGCCCAGGAGAAAGAACTAGACCGCCACACCAAGCTCATAGGCAAAGGCGCACACAGAGACGGCGTGCTTCAAGGCGTGTTCCTGGGCATGCTCATAGCCGTGGGCATCGGGTGCCTGGCGCTACTGGGTTACAACTACGTTATGAGCATGCGTGTCGCGATAGGCCGCGTGCCGCAAGCGAGCGTACCGGCCATTACGGACACGTACCAAGACGCGCCGTATGAGCGCGGGACGAGAGAGCCGGGAACGGCGCAAACCGAAAACCGAAGATAGAGTTGTTTTGAATTATGGGCGCGAGAGGACCACAGCCTGGCACCGTGAAGAAGCCTGAGGGCAGCGGCAGGCGGCCCGGGCAACGCAATAAGGCCACTGCAGCGGTGAAAGAATTGGCCGCCCAGCACGGTCCTGAAGCGATTAAGACGCTAGCGCGGTTGGCGCAGGAAGCGGACAGCGATGCGGCCAAGATTTCCGCATGCAAGGAACTGCTTGACCGAGCGTATGGCAAAGCCACGCAGACAATCGCTGGCGATCCAGATGCGCCGCTGATGTACCAAGAGATCAGGCGCACGCTTGTCCGTCCTGGACATACCAACAGCTGAGGTCTTCGAGCCGCTTTTAGCGCCAGCGCGCGACAAGGTAGCGAGGGGCGGGCGGGGGTCTGGAAAGTCGCATTTCTTTGCCGGCCTGTTGATCGAGGATAGCCTCGCGGAGCCCGGAAATTCCGGCGGTGAGGGGCTTTTCTCTGCATGCCTGCGTGAGGTTCAAAAGGACCTCAAACAATCGGCCAAGAGGCTGATTGAGCAGAAGCTCATTCATCATCGGCTTGGTGAGGCGGATGGTTTCAAGGTCTTTGAGGATTGCATCAAGACGCCTGGTGACGGGCTGATCATCTTCAAGGGGATGAACAACTACACGGCCGACAGCATCAAATCGCTGGAGGGCGCAAAGCGTGCGTGGTGGGAAGAGGCGCACACGGCCACGCAAAAGTCGATCAATCTGCTGCGCCCGACGATGCGAGCGCCGGGTTCGCAGCTTTGGTGGTCGTATAACCCCAACCTAGAGTCCGACCCAATCGATAAGATGTGCATGGGGGTTGAGCGACCCACCGGGATGAAGGTTGTCAATGCGAGCTGGCGCGACAATCCATGGTGGACCGCGGAGCTTGAGCAGGAGCGCCAGGACTGCTTGCGAATGCAGCCAGAGCAGTACGACCACATCTATGAAGGCGGGTACGCCAAGGTGTTTGAGGGCGCATACTTCGCGCGCCAGCTTATCGACGCCAAAAACCGCATTGGTTTGTACGGCCCAGATCCGCTTGTGCCTATTCGTACGTTCCACGACATCGGCGGACCCGGTGCGAAGGCGGACTACTATTCGATTGTAGTCTGCCAATTTGTTGCGGGCAGCATAACGATCCTGGACCACTACTGCGCGCAGGGCATGGCGATCTCGGATCACGTAGAGTGGATGCGGGAACGCGGATACGCACCGCGGCGGCGGCCAAACGGCACAATGTCGAGGGGTGCGCACATACGTCTGCCCCACGACGGTCTCAGCGAGAGCGGGCCGTACAAGGATATGACTTGGGAGAAAGCGTGGCAGGACGCTGGCTTCGACGCAGATACACGCGACCCGGACGGCCTCGGAGCGCCGAAACTTCGCATCGAAGCTGTGCGTCGCCTGTTCCCGCGTATTCGGTTCAATGAAGAGACGACGCGCGCGCTTCGTCAGCAGCTAGGGAAGTATCGGCCGCACATTGGACCCGACGGGCGCGATCTTGGGCCGTTGCACGATGATGCAAGCCACGACGCCGATGCATTCGGCCTGATGGCGCTCGAATACGAGCCGCCGAAGCAACAGCAAGACAATCTGGTGATGCCGCAGCTCGGCATTGTTTGAGGGGCCATGAAACCCCGCATGGAGTAGAAAATGGCCCTTGACGTAAACATGCAGAATCCGGGCATCGATCGCTGCTTGTTTAAGCTCGCTTCCGCCAACATGAACTCTACCGCCGATCAAGTGGCGGCGCCTGTCGGCGGGATTGTGATCCCAGCCTACTACGTGCTGACCAGCATTCTGGTGGTGAACACTTCCATCTCGCTCGATACGGCGGCCGGTGGCGTTTACAACGTGGCGTCCAAGGGCGGGACGGCGTTGGTAGCGAACACGCAGGTCTATTCGGCTCTGACGGCCGCGACGATGGGCCTGGAGTTGACGCTCACCGCAACGGGCAAGGGCTTGCAGACGGTGGCGCCCATTTTCGCTCTGACGACGGCGCAGGGCGCGGCGGCAACCGCCGATATCTATTTCTTTGGCCGCGTCATTACGGGGCTCTGAGCGATGCACTCCAACAGCCAGGGCGTCAGCGCATCATTCACGCGCCCGGCCGATACGACGGCATATGCGTCTGGCGATCTCGTCGCCAACAGCACGACGGCAGGCAGCGTCACGCCACTCACGTTCACCAGCGCTCACGGCTTTGGGGCGTTGGTGCGTGCTCGCATTGAAAAGAGCCACAAGAGCACGACGAACGCAGCGTTTGACCTGCACCTGTTCGAGAAGAGCCCGACCGTGGCGAACGGGGACAACGGGGCGCTCTCAATCGCTGACCTTGCGGGCTATCTCGGCAAGGTATCCGTGACGGTGAACGCTTTGGCCGGCGCTACAACGGGCGCAAGCGGCAATGCGGATGCTTCGGCCGTGTGTCCCTCTGGCGCGATCGTGTACGGGCTTCTGGCGGCCACAGCGGCATACACGCCGGCAAGCGCTGAAGTCTTTACAGTGACGCTGTTGCACCGCGACTGATGGCATACGACGCCAAGGAAGGCATTGCCGAAGAGGCCAGCGAAGGCGAGCCGCAGGAGCGTGAACCGAAGCTGACGGATGTTGAGTTCCTGCAAATCGTCCGCAGCGAGCAGCAGAACGCCATCGGCATCGAGATGGGCGATGAAGTCGTTGCCGATCGCATCAGGGCTATGGAGTACCTGAAGGGCGAGATGAGCGACCTGCCGTCTATGCCAAACCGCTCCAAGGCGATGAGCACGGACGTATCCGACGCGGTGCTGACGGCGTTGCCTGACCTCGTTGAGATTTTCGTCGGCGGTGAAGACATCGGCGCGTTCCGTGGCGTGGGTGAGGAAGACGAGCAAGCGGCCAAGCAGGAAACCGAGGTCGTGAACCATGTCATCATGGAGCAGAATCCCGGCTTTGAGCTGGTGCATGACGGCATTCACGACGCGCTGACGAATAAGGTCGGCGTCTATAATTTCTGGCTGGAGGAAGAAGAGAGCTATTCGGCCGAGTCGGTCGAGGGGCAGACAGCGATGGCCGTCGAGGCTGCGATACAGCAGCACGGCGACGGCGTTCTGAACGTTCAGCAAACGGGCGAAGACCCGATGGTTGGCCCGCTCTACAGCTTCACGATCCAGCGCGCGAAGACGAACAAGTGCGTGAAGATCATGGCGGTTGACCCGAACCGCTTTGCGGTGGCGCGGGACACCAAGAACCTACGCGACACGACCTACTGCACGATGATGACCACGCCTCGGGCGCAAGAGCTTAAGGCGATGGGGTTCGATCCCGATCTTGTGGACGCATTGCCAGCGTATAATCCTGCGGCGTCACAAGAAGCGGAATTGGCGCGCGATACCGCAGGCGAGAACCTGAACGTGGGCGCCAACAGTCCAACGCACGATCTGCGCACGGTCTGCGTTTATGTGCATGTGATCCGTGTTGACGCGATGGACGAGGGCAAGCCGCAGATTTGGCGCATCGTCTCGGATGAGAAGGCGACGGTCCTACTCGACAAAGAGATGTTGACCACGGTTCCGTTCGCGGCCGGCAGCCCGTATCGCATCCCGCACCGGCTTTATGGCCGGTCGCTCGCGGACTTGCTCATTGAGGTGCAGCGCATCCGCACGGCGTTGACACGTCTGCACCTGGACTCAGGCTTCTTCAGCATCAACCAGCGGCACGAGGTGGCGCTGAGCGATGCAAACGAGCACACGCTTTCGGACTACCTCAACAACGTGCCGGGCTTCCCGGTGCGGTCGAAGACTGGCAACGCGCTGAAGCCATTGGTGAACGCACGCAGCGACTACAACACGCTGGAGAGCCTCGAATACTTCGCCACGGTGGCGGAGCAGCGCACGGGCATTGTCCGCAACGCACAGGGTATCAACCCAGACACGCTGCACGACACGGCTAAGGGCGCGCAGATGCTCATGACGGCGGCGCAGAAGCGCTTACGCATGATCGCGCGTACGCTGGCTGAGACGTTGTTCAAGGACCTCTTCATCGGGGTTCACACACTGCTCCGCACGAGCGGCAGCCAGCAAATGACGGTTCGCATTACCGGCAAGGAATGGGTTCCGGTTGACCCGTCAAGCTGGGGCGAGCGCTCGGACATGACGATTGAGATCGGCATGGGTGCGGGCGGGCGTGAGATGGACCTCGTGGCGGCCGGGGCCATCGGCAACCTCATGGAAAAGGTGCTGGCGGCGCAGACAAACGGCGCGATTTCGGCGCCGATTGCAACGCCGGATGACGTTTACCGATACGCAGACTGGTTCGTTGGGCGCGCAGGGATCAAGAAGAAGTTCTTCACCGATCCCAAGCCCGCGATGCAGCAGCAGGCGCAACAACCGCCGCAGGAAGACCCGGAAACGCAGAAGGCCAAGGCTGAGCTGGCGTTGCAACAGCAACAAATGCAATTCGACCAGCAGGCCCAGGCAGCCAAGCTGGCGAACGACAAGGCGGCAGCCGAAGACAAGGCGCGCTTGGACCAGTGGGTGGCGCAGCAGGAGGCTGACTTGGCCGAGAAGCGGGCCGTGTTCGAGGCCGAACTCGCGGAGCGCAACGCACAACGCGAAGCGGACTTGGCTGTGTACACGGCCAACCTCCAGGCGGAGACAGCGCGGCACACCGCAGAGGTGAAATCGGAGGCCGACGTGCATATCAGCAAGAATCGTTCTGGCGGGAGCCTTAGCGAATGAGCGACGGCTCGAAGCCCAAGCGCATCCGCCGCAAGCCGCTCCCCGTGACGCCTGCCGAGATTATCTCGCGCGGCCTTGCGGCTAAGGCAGAATACGAGCGCACGGAGGATGCGTTCCTTGCCGTGCGTGAAGAGCTTCTTGAGGCGATCGCGGCAAGCGTGCCGACTGACTCGGCAGGGCGTGAGCGTTTGTACGCCGCGATCTGGGTGCTAGGTCGAGCACGCGACATGCTCATTCAGCAGATCAATGACGGCGCGATGGCCGATCACGCGGCTAGTGTCGCGCGAATTACTGGCGCTGAAGCGCTGAACTAACAGGAAGCACATGAGCACGGAACAAACGACCCCAGCGGCGGCGCCGTCTGGGCCGATCACGCTTGACCAGTTCGTTGCGGAAATGGACGCCGAGCAAGCGGCGCCGGCGGTTGAAGAGGAAGACGACATCGAAGCGCCTGAGCCAGCCGACGCAGCGACCGAAGGCGAAGCGGAAGAAGAAGCGCCTGAGATCGAAGCGGACGCTGATGAAGACGAACCGGAAGCGCCGCAGGAGCCCATTCCAGACCCGCCGCAAAGCTGGAGCAAAGAGGATCACGAAGCCTGGGCAGAGCTGACGCCGAAAGCGCGCGAAGTTGTTCTGCGCCGGGAGAAGGATCGCGACGCTGCCGTGTCGAAGGCGATGCAGCAGGCGACCGAAGTTTCCAAGGGCCTGCAAGCTCTGGCCAGCCAAACCCAGAATATTGCGCACCTCGCTACGAGCGAGTTCGAGCGCAAGTGGGGCAAGGGCGAAGAGGGTGAGATTGATTGGGTGAAGCTCGCGCGCCTGAGCCGCGAAGACCCTCAGAACTACGATTATGCTTCTACACGTGCGGAATTTGAAAGCGAGAGGCTGGAACTGAAGCAGGCGCAAGCCGCTGCAGCCAAGCAGGCCGAACTCGCGGACCGCACGTACCTCGCCGAGCAAATGAAAGAGCTTGAGCGGATCGCCCCGGAACTCCTGGACCCAAAAGAGGGAAAAGCGAGACGGGAAAAGGTCACCTCATATCTGATTGACGCCGGCTTTGCGCCCGAGGTGCTGCGGAACATTAGCGCCGTCGAACTGAAGATCGCGTGGAAGGCCGCGCGATTTGACGAGATGGAAGCGAAGGCCAAGCAGGCAGCTACCGCGCCGCGCAGGAATCCCGTCGCAACGCCAGCCAAGCCGGTTCGTCCGGCCGGGAGCGGCGATGCATCCCCACAACGCACCCTGCAAGGGCTCAGCCAAAGGCTGACGAACTCGGGAAAGCTTGATGACTTCGTCGCGCTGATGGATGCTGAGCAAGCGCAGGCCGCAGCTAAGGCCAAACGCAGATGACTGCACCAACCAACACAATGAGCACGCTGACCAACATTGGTCAGCGCGAAGATCTGGAAGACAAAATCTACCGTGTCGCCCCGGAGGAAACTCCGTTCACGAGCAATATTGGCTCGGTGAGCGGCAAAGCCCGGACGCACGAGTGGCAAACCGAAACGCTGGCGCCGCCGGTCGCTACCAACGCCCAGCTCGAAGGTGACGACTACACGGCCGCCGCGGGCAACCTCACGACCCGCCTGAAGAACATCATGATGATCTCGGCCGCCGCGTTCACGATCTCGCGTTCGTCCGACATCGTGGAGACGGCGGGTCGCTCGACGGAAACCAACCGCATGAAGGGCATTCGTGGCCTGGAAGTGCGGCGCGACTTCGAGATGCGCGCGATCGGCAATTATGCCTCGGTGGAAGAATCGGGCGCTACGACCCGTAAGTCCGCTGGCGCTCTGGCGTGGCTCACATCGAACGACAGCCGCGGCTCCGGTTCCGGCGCCGATGGTGGCTATTCGGGCGGCATCGTCGCGGCAGCTACCAACGGCACGCAGCGCACGTTGACGGAGGCGCTGTTCAAGACGTGCATGTCGAATCTCTTCACGTCTCGCGGCGGCGGCAAGCGCAACTACCAGGCGTACATGTCCGGCACGCACAAGCAGCAATTCTCGGCCTTCACCGGCATTGCTGCGATCCGCAAGGATGCGCCGGGCAACGGCATGGCAACCATCATTGGTGCGGCGGACACCTACATCTCCGACTTCGGCGATGTGGCGCTCATCCCACACCCGTATGGACTGACGCGCGATGTGTTCATCTGCGACCCCGACATGTGGGCCGTGGCGACACTCGACGGCATGAGCACGCGCCAACTGGGCGCAACCGGCGACGCTACTAAGTGGCTCATCACGATGGAAAAGTGCCTCGTGAGCCGCAACGAGAAGGCGTCGGCTGTCGTGGCGGATCTGACCTAATCGACCTACCCAACGACCTGGGGCGAGGCTTAACGGCCTCGCTCCATTTTTGGAGCAGACATGACCGAAGACGACACCAACACGAAGCCGGCGGCCGATCCGATGGCTGCGGCGCGCGCTTCGAAGGCTCGCAAGGCTGCAGAGAAGGCCGAAGCGGAGCTGAAAGCAGCTGAAGAAGCGGCTGCGCCGGCAGACATTGAGGAAGACAACCCGCCGCCGATCTCGACCTTGAAGGGCCGCCCCGAGCAGGTCTATGAAGGCCCTGAAGTGTGGATGCGCGTGACGCCGTGGGGCCACGGACAGATCAGCACAGGTGGACAGTTCGGTTTCGAACGTCACAGCCGCGGCGCAAAATTCAAGTGCTCGGAGCAGGGCGCGCGCTCGCTCTACAATAAGCGCTGGGCTGAGCCAATCGATCCGGCGCTGGCGGACAAATTCGTGAAGCAGAACGAAGCTGAGGCCCGCCTGTCGGAGCGTCGCGGCGCTCGTGAGCGCGACGTGCTGCAGAACGGCGTCAACGCCAACGAGACGTGGAGAACCGGCGCCGATGGTTGACACTAACGAAGCGCTGCGTGTTGCGCGCGGCGACGTTGGCGACTTCGCGCACCCCAAGCCCAAGCCGGTGCAATCGTATGAGCATCTGAAGCAGGAAAGCGGATTTACGCCCCTGTTTCGCTCATCGGCGGGCATCGATTACGAAACAGCGATCGACAACGCGACGGGCGACATGATCGTGCGCGCATGTCAGGACGTTTACAAAATCCTGGAACTCAACCAGGCCATGTTCACCGAGAACAAGGGTTACACGCCGGACAAGTCGATGCGCCGTGTGGCGTCCATCCCGACGCTGCTGCGCAACAAGATCATGGCGGAGGAAGGCTGGGACCCTTGGCAGCCGGGCAAGTATCCCGAGCGCTACAAGCGGCTGATGAATGACATCGACTATCGGAAGCTCCGCACGGCCGAGGGCCGGATTTGAGCTTTTCGAATTACACCGAACTCCAAGCTGCTGTGCTCTCATTCAATTGGGCGCGCAGCAGCGGCACGGTGACGGACTTCATCCGGCTTGCGCATACGAAGATCAATCTTGGCCTTCGCGTGCCGTTCTTGGATAAGACCGCCAGCCTAACGATCAGCGCTGATCGTATTGCGGCGCCTTCAGATATGGCGGCAGTGCGCAGGCTATGGATCGACGGCACGTACGACAACCCGCTGCGGCCGACTTCGCCGGATCGCATCCTTGATCTGAGGGCGATGTATTCAAGCGCGCAGCCCCAGTGGTACGCGATCGAAGGTGACACGACGACCGGCGCGGAAAACACGACCGAGGGCGAGTATTTCGTGTTCGGCCCAAGCCCCGGAACGACGAGCTATACCGGCAAACTGCTTTACACACGTCGCTTGGCTGCTTTGAGCACTGGCGGTGACACAAACATCGTTCTGGATCGTTACCCGAACCTCTACCTCTATGGCGCGCTTATGGAGGCAGCGGCGTTCTCAGACGAGATGGAGCGCATGGCCACGTACGGCGGCATGTTCAACAGCCTGATGGCCCAGATCAACGATCAGGCGCGCTCTGACGCTTACGCAGGCGGCGCGATGGTTATGACGAACGGCTATAATCTGGGGCAGTTTTGAGCTTCGTCACGGCTGATCTGCCGCCTGGCCTTAGCCAGCGCGGCACGCTCTACCAAACGAAGGGGCGCTGGTACGATTCCAGCTGCGTGCGTTGGTACGAAGGCGCGATGAAGACCATTGGCGGCTGGGCCAAGCGCATCACGACAGCGTTCACCGGCAAGGGTCGCTCAATGATCGTCTGGCGCGGTCAAGGTACGCGCTTTTTCGCGGTCGGGACGGAGCAAAAGCTCTATGCGGCGTCGCCGTCGCTGACGGCGATGGTGGACATAACGCCAGTCGGGTTCACGTCTGGCCATGCAGATGCGGCAACGGGCGGCGGCTATGGCGTCGGCTATTACGGCGTCGGCACGTACGGCACGCCGCGCACGGATTCGACAGTCCTGGCGTTCGAGGCGTCGATGTGGACGCTAGACACGTTTGGCGACTACCTCGTGGGCTGCATGGCTGACGACTCGAACGTGTACGAGTGGCAGCTAGACATTACGACGCCGACGAAGGCGGCTGTTGTGTCTGGATCGCCGACGGGAAAGGCCATCGGAACGACGCCGGAAGGCTTTCTGGTTGTGCTGGGCGCCGGAGGCGACAATCGCAAGCTCCAGTGGAGCGATCGGCGCAACAACACGGTGTGGACGCCGACGGCGACGAACCAGGCCGGCGACTACGATATTGAGACGCAGGGCCGGCTCATGTGCGCCCGGCGCACGCGGTCGAGCACGCTGATCTGGACCGATCTGGACGTGTACGCGATGAACTATCTGGGCCTGCCGTACGTGTACGACGTGCAGCGGGTTGGCGAGAACGCGGGCATCATCTCGCGCGGCGCCCATGCGGCGGCGGATGGGCGCGTGTTTTGGTGGGGTCCGAACGGCTTTTGCATGTGGGACGGTGCGGCGGTGCAGCCCATGAGCTGCGACGTGTATGACGCGACTATTGGCAATCTGAATTTCACACAGCGGTCGAAAGTGTCGGCCATGTCGGTTGCGGCATTTGGTGAGATTTGGTGGTTCTACCCGTCGAACGCTTCGACGGAAAACGACATGGCCGTGGTGTTCAATTACAAGGAAGGGACGTGGATGCTGCACACGCTTTCGCGCCTCTCTGGCGCCGATAGCGGCATCTACAATTACCCGATGATGGTGTCGTCTGACTCGTACGTGCACGAACACGAGTTCGGTTCGACGTGGGACACATCGCCATACGCGATCAGCGGCCCATTTGAGATCGGCGACGGCGACCGCATCGCTAAAGTGCGTGACATCATCTTTGATGAAGGCACGGAAGGCGACGTGGAGATGTATTGCTACGTCCGCGAGTGGAACAACGACACAGAGACGGAGCTAGGACCGTATGCGGCGCCTAACCCGATTGATGCTCACTTCGCAGGCCGTGAAGCGCGCATGAAGGTGGTCTTCCAGACCGCAGGGCAATGGGGCGCGCCGCGGTTCGACACGATCCCGGGCGGGCGGCGATGAGCGATCTGGAAACGTTGCGCGCAAAGGGCTTCTTTGTCCGCAGCAACGACGACGGCACCGTGAGCATTCATTGGCCCAACGCCGACCCGGCGACCACGTTCAAGGTGGCGCTTGAGGACGACGGCTTAACGCTTCATCTCGTGCCGCAGCGGTCAGCCACGCATAAACATCTGGCGGCGGAGCTTGGCCGGTGAGGCAGCTGCCGGCGGCGCCAAGTCAGTATTCGCAGACAGATCAGGCGAGCACGCGCCGTCTCATTCAGGAAGAGCTTCGCCGCTGTGTGAAGACGGACGAGCAACTTACGCCGGTGCGGTTCGTGCTGATCGATACGGTGACGGGCGCGAACTACGAGCTGTCGGTGGCGTCCGGCTCGCTGACGTTGACGGCTGTATGAATGTCGAACGCGCGCGCCAGGGATGGGCCGAGGCGCTGGAGGGGCATCCGTTCATCAACGCTGACGCGCTCATTGCCGAGTGCGAGCGTGGCGAGGCGAAGTGCTGGAGCGGCGCTCACTCTGACGTGTTCACACGCATAGATTCCGGCGTGCTGGAGATCGGGCCGGTGGCTGGCGATCTTCGCGAAATGCTCGGCATGCTGCCCCGTATCGAAGCGTGGGCGCGCGCGTCTGGCGCAACACAAGTTCACATCCAAGCGGGTCGGGAGGAGTGGGAGCACGTGCTCTCGCCCCTCGGCTACGCGGTGGCGGCAGTCATCCTTCGGAAGACACTCTAATGGGCATCAGCGGCAGCAGACAGCGCAACACGACGACGACCAACCAGACGACGACGCCAATTACGCCGGGCTGGATTGAGCAGCCGTATCAGAACTACATGAACAACGTTCAGGGGCTGCTGAACACGCCGACTTCGCAGCAGACCTCGGCCGTGCCGGCAAGTCCGCTCCAGCAGCAGGCGTGGAGTTTGGCCGGCAATCTGGGGCAGACCAACCCAAACATGACGGCTGCGTCGGATGCAACGCGCGGTCTTCTGAACTACACGCCCGACAGCGTGAGCGCGGGCCAGCTGTCGGATACGAACCTCGACCCGTACATGAACCCCTACCAGTCGCAGGTGATCGACTCGCTGCTGGGCGATTTCTCGCACGCCAATGACCTCGGGCTTAACTCGCTGCGTTCGATGACGCCGAACGGCGCCTATGGCGGCTCGCGTCAGATGGTGGCGGCTGGGCAATTGGTTGGCGACAACACGCGCTCGCTGGCGGGAACGCTGGCGGGGCTTCGTAGCCAGGGTTATCAGAACGCGCAAAACGCGGCCATGTTCGATATCGGCAATCGGTACAACGCAGACACGTTCAACAGCCAGCAAGGGCTAGCGGGCGCGAATTTCCGCCTCGGCGCAGCCAACCAGCTTGGCGCGCAAGCGGGACAGGAGAGCGCGACACGCATGGCCGAACTGGGTCTGCTTGGCGATCTCGGCGCTCAGCAACGCGATGTGGCGACGGAAAACGACCCGACGCAGGCGCGGTTGCGCTACCTCGCGCAGATCGGCGCGCTGCTGGGCATGACGCCATCAGCCACGTTCACCGGACAAAACACGAGCGGCACGAGCACGAGCACGACAAGCGGCGGCAGCAATGGCCTGTTGGGCGGGCTCGGCACGCTGTTTCAGGGCCTGGGCGGGCTGGGCGTGACGTTCCCGTCCGATCGCCGTCTGAAGACAGACATCACATTCACCCACACGGATGCGAAGGGCCTGCGCTGGTATGAGTACCGCTACATCTGGGACGAGCCGGGCGTGAAGCGCAGCGGCGTCATGGCCGATGAAGCGCCGCCGCACGCGGTCATCCGGCACCCGGCGGGCTTCGATATGGTGGACTACGGAGCGCTCTGATGGGCATGTTCGGGAGAGCGCGCCAGTTGGTGGAAAGTCGGCCCACCGAGCCGTTGCCGAATGTGAAGACCGGCGATGGTTTTTCGATAACGCCGGGGAGAGGGACAAAGACGCCAGCGCGGCACGGCGCGTTTGGGCGCGGCTGGCTGACGCCCGAGCGGTTGCAGGTCATCGGCGCGACGTTGCAGCAGCTTGATGGCCAACAGGGGGCGATTGCCGATGTTGTCGCCAACCAGGAACAGGACACGCTAGAGCAGCGTCAGGCCAAGGAAGACGCGGCGCAACAACAAGCTTTGGCGGCGGCGCTATCGACCATTGACGATCCGCAGTTGCGGCGTCTCGCAATGATGTATCCAGAGCAGTATGCGCGGCAGCAATTTAGTCGCACCGGCTCTGAAGACGAGTGGTCTGAGCCGTTCGCATTTGAACACGGCATGGCGCAGCGCAATACGCGAACGGGCCAAGTGCGCGTTCTCTCACGTCCGCCAGCGCCGCTGCTCGGCTACATGATGCCGCCCGATTCTAACGATTGGGACTACTCCGAATGACCGACGAATACAGTGCAGGCGGTGGGCGCCCCGTTACGCGCGAGCCTTACCGCGGGCGCTATCGCACCAACCGTCGCACTGGCGAGCGCCAGGTCTGGAACGGTCAGCAATATGTGCCGGAGACGGCAGGCACGCTGGCGCCGGAAGCGGGCGACCCGCTCACGCGCGAGCGCTCAGAATTGGACCGGCTGTCCGACGCCTCACTGCAGGGCCAGCGCTTTCTTGACCTCAATTCGCGTCAGGCGACGGGCTCGGTGGTGCGCCGCATCCCCGGTCTGAGCGATCTCGGCGAACTATTGTCGCCAAACCTCCAGCAGATGGAGAACATCCAGAACTCTCGCGTGTTCGATTACATGCGCGGCGGGGCCGCTGGCGGTGGCATCTCCGCGCAAGCGGCAAACACACCCCAGGAGCAACGGCGCCTGGAGCGGACTGGCCCGACGATCCAGAACACAGGTCCGGTGAACCGTGCCATCGTGCTGCAGACGCAGGTGGATCGCGACCTTCAACGCGAGCGCGTCAATGCGATGGAAGCGTGGGCGCGCGATCCGCAGAACCGATCGCTCGAAGGCTTTGAGCAATGGTGGGCCACGAACGGCCCGCGGCTGCGAACAGAAATCCAGCGCCGTTATGAGCGGACGAACGGCCCCATCGGGCAACAGTCGGACTCGACGGGCGCCCAAGTGCGCGTGCCGCAGCGCCCGCGGGGCGTTCCGGCTGACGCTGTGTGGGACCCAGCCACCCGGACGTGGACGCGCTAGATGCCAACCTGGGATGAGCACGGCAATCCGATCGAGGATGAGCCGCGCCGCTGGGATGAGCATGGCCGTCCTGTGCGAACGCCGCGCCGCGGCCAATCGCGCTCGGCTTTGCAGGAAATCGAGCAGGGCTTGGCGACGATCAATCGCGGTATCCCTGGCGCGCAAGACCTCACAGCAATGCTCGGTGGCGCCCAACGTGCGGCACAGGGCGGATCGTTCGGTGAGGGCTACCAGCAGCAGGCGCAGCGCAACCAGGACTTGACCGGCGACTTCCGCGCGCGCCGGCCCAACGTCGCAGCCTTCAGCGAAGGCGTCGGCAACACCGTGCCGATGGCGCTGACGATGGGTGCTAGTGCGCCGGAGCAGATCGCAGGGCGTGGCGCGGCGCTCTGGGCTAACCAAACCGCCCGCGCCGGCGCAACGGGCGCAGCCTACGGCGCAGCCTATGGCGCAGGCACAGGCGATTCCGCTCCTGGCATGCCGATGGATGAGCGCGTGGCTCGCGCCAACCAAGGCGCAGCCCTGGGCGGCGTCATAGGCGCAGCGACACCATCTGCGGTCAACGCCCTCAGTGGCGTCCGTGATGCCGTAGCGCCAGCGTGGCAGCGTTTTACGCAAAGCCTGCCCCGGATGGCCCCACAGGCTGACCAGGGCGTCGGCGCGTTCGGTGGGCAGATGTTCGCCGGCGGGCGTCGCCCGCCTCAGGCAGTGCCGCCTGCCCCGCCCAGCGGGCCGCAAGTGCCTGAGGCGGCGATGAACACGATCGACCGGCTCGCGGATCGTAACCGCATGAGCCCGGACGACGTGGACGCGGCCCTCTGGCGTGCGCGGGAGAACCCGCAGGGCCAAGTGACGGCGGATATTTTCGGAGACGCAGGCGTCAGAACGACCCGCGCCATCGCGCAAGGCCCTGGACAAACCGGTGGGCGTGCGGCTGAGGTGGCGCGCGAGAGATTCCAGGCGGCGCCGGATCGCGTCGTCAGTGAGCTAAACCGGAGGCTGGGCGTGGCCGAAACACCGGAACAGGCGATGCAGTCGCTGGACCGCCAGTACGCGGAAGCGAGCTCCAACCTCTACGAACCGCTCTTTGCGCGCCAGATGGCGCCGGAAGCGCGTGCGGCGGCGGATCAGTCGCTCTCGCGCTACGCTGACGATCCGGTCTTTCAGGACGCCGTGACCCGGGCGCAGCGCATCTTCGCGCGTGACCGCGCGAATGGATCGACCACAGGCAACCTCGAAGACAATTACGGGCGGTATCTGCACTACATCAAAATGGGCTTGGATGACGCCTCCCGGCATGTGCGAACGGCGCAAGCTGGCATCCAGTCCACCGAAATGCGCGGCATCAATGAAATGCGCCGGCGCGTGGTGGAGACGATCGATAACACCATTCCGGGCTATCGCGACGCACGCAACCAATGGTCCACGCTGGCGAGCGCTGAGGATGCGCTTGCTGAGGGCCGCACGCTGACGAACCAAGGCGCCGGCGCAATCCGCACGCGCCTGGCGGAGATGACCGACTTCGAGCGCTACCATGCGCGCGTCGGCTTCGCGAACGAGATGGCCGAACGCCTCGGCATGCGCGGCAGCGTCAACGGCAATCGCAACATTGCCGAAGCGCTGGGCTCGCCTGAGATTCAGCGCCGCGTGGCAGCGATGTTCGAGACGCCAGAGGATGCAGCGGCATTCCTCGACACGCTCAACCAGCAGAACATGCTCATGCGCAATGCGGGCCAATGGGGAACGGGCTCGCAGACCTATAGCAACGCTGCGCATGGCGCCGACGAAGCGCTGAACACCATGACGGACATGGGCGTGCATGCAGCGACTGGAAACGCCACAGGCGCGGCACGTCGCGGCGTGCAGGGTGTCGTCAACGCCGCCACGTTTGGTCGGATCGAGCGCGCGAACAATCAGCGCGGCGAAGCACTGCTGCGCCGGGTGGATACCCCGGACAGTCAAGAGTTTGCGCATGCGGTGGTCGCGGAGCTTCGCCGCCGCGCTGAGGCGCGTGCAGCGCATGGCGCGCTGGCGCAGACTGGCGCGCGCGCGACGGGTTCACAGCAAGGACGTAGGCGCAGATGAGCGATCTCCCGGCTTGGCTCCAGCAGCTTCATGCGCGAGCCGTGAGCAACGATCCGGGGTTTCAGCAGCATCTACGCCACCCACAACGCCTTGGCCCGACGCCGCAGGAATTGCGCCGTATGCCGATGCGTCCGGTCATGCCGCCGCCGCGGCGCGTGGAGCCGCAGCGCTATCGCATGCCGGAGGTGGGCGAAACGCCGCCGCCGTTCCCGTTCGTTCAGATCCCGGTGGACGCGCCAGTGCACCCGCCCGGCCGAGATTCGCCGGATGCGTTCCCGGCGACGGATGCCGGCGGCTTCGATTGGGCCGTGTCGGGCGTGCGGCCGCCGCGTGCGCCAAGCCGGCTCTTGCCGTCGATGCTCGCGCGCCGCGAGCCAATGGACACAGAGCCGTGGCGCCAGCCGGTTGACGGTGTGGTGACGGATAACAGCTTGGCGCCGGGCATGGCGTCCAACACGACGCGGCGACGCGAACTGGAGCCGCCGAGTGCGCCGCGCCAAGATTACGCAGCGCAAGAGAATGCGGCTTGGAACGAAGCGCAGCAGCGTGCGCGGGCACAGAACATTGGGCCAGACCCGACGATGCTGCGCAACGCTGCGCAGCGTGAACTGGAGCAAATGCGGCTACGTCAGGAGCTAGAACAGCGCCTGCCGCGGCTGATGGCGTATCAGGACTTCAATCGGAACCGCTGAGGCGCGGTTCAAAAGCTGAGCAGGGTTCATCCATCCGAACGGCGGGAAGGTCCTCGCCTCGGTTGGTCGTGTAAATGCCGTAGGCCACGCCGTTGCGGCATTCGATGCGCGAGCGCGGGCCTTCCGGCCTTGGATAGTGCAATTGCACATACGGCTCCGGCTCAACATGGGTCGCCGCCTGATAGGCGACGAAGCCAGCGACGAGCACGAGGGTAATGGCGGCGGCGATGTTGCGTTTGCGCATGGCTTGCCCCGAAGAAAACGGCCCTGCGCTGGGTTAGCACAGGGCCGGTAGGTTATCGACTCGCCACGAGGCGGGGTTTCGCTGACTTAGCGGCCTTCTTGGCCTTCCGGGTCGCGGCGGCTTTCTGGCCCCGCAGCTTGAACATCATGGCTTGACGTTCAGCTTCGGTGATCGGCGCCGGAACGCGGAGCGCGTCGCTGGCGAAGATCAGAAGCGACTGGATCAGCAACGCCACCCAGAACTCGCCATCGGCGGGGTCGAGGTTGGCGCTGGTCGGGCGCACGATCCGCTGGCGGGCAGCTTCGCGGTCGTAGCGATCGGCCATCTCGTCCAGGGCCATCTGCTGGTCAGCTTGGTAGGCCACGGACGAGGAGTAAGCGGCCCAGTCACGTTCGAGGCGCTCCATCTTCAGAGCCGAGCCCAGGAACGGGATCGGACCGAGGATCAGGAACGAGGCGGCGACGATACGGGCAGCGAGCGCCCGGCGTGCCGTCTGGGGCCGTTCGTCTTCCTTGAGGCGACCGGCGAGGCCGAAGCCGAGGAAGGCGATGGCGGCGCAGATAACGGTCATAGCCGCCATCTGGTAGCCGCGGAGGTGGTCAGCTTCGGCATGGTAGGCGCCGTAAGCGCTGATGGATTCCATGACGGCGATGAGGGCCCAGAGGAGGGTCGTAATCGCCGCCTGCTTAACGTGGTGCGGTTTGATCTGCATGGTGGGGGTCTCCTTAACCATAGCGCTAAAAATAGTGCTAACCATGAGGCTTGTCAAGCGCTAATCATAGTGCTAAGTGCGGGGGTATGAAAAAGACCTCTGAAGCCGTGAAGAAGAGCCGGGCGAAGGCGGGCGTGAAACCCACGTCGATCGCCCTGACGGACGACGAAAAGGCGGAGATCGATGCCCTAGCGGGGCAACTCGGCTCATCGCGCAAGGATGCGATCCTTGAAGCGGTGCGAAGCTACCGAGGGCAGGGTGAGATCACGCGAGAGCGACTCATTGCTGAGCTGAGAAAGCGGCTCACATGAAAGTCTATTTGATCGAAGAGCCTGATACCGGCTTGGTGAAAGTTGGAGTCAGCGACGTGCCGTATCGGCGTGTCGCGTATCTGCAGGCGGGACGACCGAAGCAAATTTTCTTGCGCTACGAGTACGACGCCGTGCAGCAGAGTGATGCTTACCGGATCGAACGTGACACGCACATCATTCTCGCGGCAGTACGCGAAGAGGGTGAGTGGTTTCGCTGCTCCCTGGAAGAGGCGCGAGCCGCGCTTGATGCCGCTGTCGCTGAGCCACTTGAGCGACAGTACAGAAGGCAAGGTCTAAAAGTTCAAGTGAACTTGATGCTGACGGAAGAAGAGTTCGCGCTGCTCAACGATTTGGCAGCGACATACGGCGGCCAAAACAAAGCGGTCGTTGCAGGCTTGAAGTTGCTGGCTGACCCAAAAGAGCTACCGAAAGACGTTATTGTCTCAATCCTCAGAAGACGCATTGAATAGGAGACGTTAATTGCGGAGATCACCCGCCGCCTCAAATGAGGTAGGCATTGCCTGACAAGTCGTTTGCCGACCTCTTAGCCGAGGCAGGCATTCAACCGAGCGCAGCGACACAGTACGCGCAATCGCTCCAGCGGCCGGTCCCGTATCGCAACTACACGCCGCCGCGTCCGATGCCGCGCACGATGCGCCCACCTGAAGCGCGCATGTTCGATCAGAATCCCGGCGTGCAGCAGCAAGCCGCAGCGCAGATCAGACGACAGAACGCAGTCGGCCAGGACGCGATGCTGCGTGAAGCGCAGGGGCCGGCGAACAACCAGTTCGCAGATGCCGGGATGGTCGCGCTGGAGACGACCGGCATTCCGGCTATCCGGCGCTCATACGATGCGTTCGAAGCCGGCAAGCCGCGCGAAGGGATTTACGAAGGCATCTGGGGCGGGCTTGGGCTTGCAGGAACGCTGGGCGCGATTCCGGGGCGTGGACGTGTGCCGCGTTCGCCAATGCGTGAGCCGGTGCTGCCGACAATGCGAGAGGCGTCAGCGCCGCCGCCTGGGAGTGTGCGGCCGGTTCGACCGCGCCAGCCGTTCCGTCAAAGCCTAATCGGCGGCAGCGACGATCTCAGCGGCGCATCACGCGGTGTCTTCTCCGAAGGCCCGCCAGACGGAATGCCACGGCCTGCGCCCGACGCGGGACCTTCGGGTGGATCAAGCGCTCGCGTTGAAGGGGTTGCTCCTAATCAACGCCGCGTAATGGTCACAGACAGATCGGGTGAAGAGTACGGCTTCGAGGTGCTGGAAGGTAACACAGCCGTTCGGCTTCGACAGCCTTACCTTCCCAAGCGAGCCAGACGACAGGGCTTAGGTGTGGCCGCTTACGAAGCAGCCATCGCTTACGCTGAGGCGCAGGGAAAAACTTTCATTAGCGACACGGCTGTCTCGCCCGCTGCTCGCCATGTCTACGACGCGCTAGAGCGGCGAGGCTATCGCGTTGAGCGGCACAATCCAGAAGCGTTGCGTGATAGCAATCTCGGTAGAGACTTGCCTGACTACTACGGCAATGATCAGGGCGGCGCTCCACTGTTCACCGTACGCGGTCGCACTCCCACCCCGCCCCCGTCAGCAGCTTCCGGCGGGGAGACGTTGGGGGGCGATTGGCGCGGAAATGCGCGCTTCATGGATGAACGACTGACGCCCCAGGAAAACAAAGCGATTGAGATGTCGCGAAATAACTTCTTGCGCGAAGAGATCGCGGAGGAGATGGACATAACAAACAGGCACCTAGGCGTTCTTTTGAGTAACGCCCGCGCGCAGGGGATTGAGGTCGAACGCCTTGTTGGCGGCCCCAAAGCTGATGCCAACGGATGGACTGCCGCGCAGTTGTTTGAGATGCGGCAACGGGGATTGACGCCCGAGCAAATCGCGGAGCGAACGGGTGCGCCTGTTGGCAGCGTGCGAGTACGCATTCGGCAGGAAGCCATAAGGCGCGGCATTCCCGCGCGTGAGCCTGAATACACACCCGACGATGTTGCGCGCTGGAGTAGAGAGCAGGAAGCCGGGGACTCATATGCGATAATCGCCGCGCGAGAAGGGCGAACGAAAAACTTAGTGCATAGCGCGGTTGTTCGGTACCGCGCCCGTCCCGCACCGCCTGACGGAAGCACAATCCGACCAGACACATCAAAATCGTATCGCCCAGGCCCCAGACGGGGCCTTTTCTTTAACGGAGGCCGCTAAGTGGCTAGGCCCGTTGGCTCGAAAAATTCTTACCAGTGGTGGTCTGGCGATCACCCACACAAAGGCAAGCCAAAGCCGCTGATTGATCGCATCTGCAAACGCTGCGGCGCGCAATACAAGGGCTACAACGGCACTCGTTATTGCTCAGACCGATGCGTGTTTCTCTCTTCTGTACGCCAGGAAGAGAACGGCTGTTGGACGTGGACTGGCTACGCGCCAAAGAGCGGCAAGCGCGCCGGCTACGGGGAATTTTACGCAAAGAGCGGCAAGCGCACGCTGGCGCATCGCGCATCGCTTGCGCTGCTTCGCGGTATCGAGGCCGGCGACAAATGCGTCTGCCACACATGCGACGAGCCGTCTTGCGTGAACCCAGAACACCTGTGGCTCGGAACGCGGGCTGACAACAACGCAGATCGTGATCGGAAAGGCCGTCACGGCTCAAAGCGAGGGGCTGTCTTGAATGGCTGATGCAGTAACTTCAATCTTCGGGTTGGTGAAACCCGAAGTCGGGGCCAGCGCAGATAGCTGGGGCGGCAAGTGGAACCAGAACGCCGACGACACCGACGCGCTGCTTGGCGCTATCACCACAACGGGCTCGGCCAACGCCTACGTCCTGACAACCGGGCTTTCGCTCGCAGCCTACGTGTCGGGCCAAGCGTTCAAGATCAAAACGAACTTCGCCAACACCGGCGCGGCGACGATCAACGTTGACGGCCTCGGCGCCAAAAGCATCGTAAAGAACGGCTCCACGGCGCTTGCGTCTGGCGATCTGGCCAGCGGGCAAGTTTACGAAATCGCGTACGACGGCACGAACTTCCAGCTGGTCGGCAAGTTCGGTCAGACGGAGGACGCCACCCTAACTGCCTTCGCCGCTCTCTCGTGGTCGTCAGGTAAGCCGCTTGTTCAATTCACGGCGGCGGACACGATGTCGCTGACGTTGACGCCAGATGTAACGAGCGTCACGGTTGGCCTTGGTAGCGTCTCGGCGCCGGCGATTTCTTTTACCGGCGACTCGAACACTGGTATTTATTCTCCTGGTGCGGACGCTTTGACGTTAGTTTGCGGGGGCGTTGCGCAAATTGCCGTTGGCAACAGTTACGCAACGTTTATAGCGCCGCTTTTTGCGCCAGCTGGAACCGCCGGCTCGCCTAGTTTGTCTTTTGCTTCCGACACAGACAATGGTTTGTACCGTATTGGTGCGGACAATATTGGCTTTTCGCTCGGTGGCACGAAGCGGATCGACTACAGCACAACGCTGATCGACTTTTCCGTGGCGACTCGGGCGCGACTTGCAACCAGTGCCGAAACGAGCGGCACGCTGACTTCGGCGTCCAGCAACAAAAAGGTCAACGCATCGGGCGGCATTACCATTGACGGCAATGTCCACACGGCAGACGATCAGACGAAGATTTACGCCGGCGCATCGGCGCGAACGCTGACGCAAGGCACAACCGGCACGCCAACGCAGCGCCTGCACGGATCAAGCACAACGGGCAATCTCACTCTGGCGGCTCGTGGTGTGGCCGTCGTGGACTTCATCTCCGCGACGGAATGGGTTGTGAGCGGCGACGTAAGCTGATGTTTCTGATGTCAGCCATGAGCGGGTATCGCCCTATCACGCTCAGTGGTCTTCTAAGCGCGACCGGCGGCGGCGCGACGGTCACTGGCCTCACGCAAACATTCACTGTTCCATCCGGCAGCAGTGGTGTGATCCGCTTCACCGTCGGTGGCAGTGGGACGACGCAGTATTCCAAAAACGGCGGTGCGTTCACGACCGTTGTGACGAACGACGAGGTGACGTTCGCCAACGGCGACACGATCGCGATGCAGACGACCGGTCTGACGGTCGGCCAAACCGGCAACGCTTCGCTACTGGACAAATCCAGCAATACGACGCTGGGACCTTACACCTGGTCACGATTCTAAAGGAGCGACTTGATGACGACGGTAATAACACACGAAGAAGTGCGCGGCGGCGCGTTCGATTATGGCGGCGATCCGCCTGCGCCGGTGGCGGTGCGCGTGCGCGTGGTGCAGTTCTTTGACGACGGTTCGACACGCGAGATTTGGCGCGACGCGACGCTGACCGATGTGTTTTCGTCGTGGGACGCCGCACTACTCGCACAGCGCGACGCAGCCGCTACGGCGGCGGGCGAAAAGACCGTGCGCGTTCAAGAACTGGAAGCGGCGCTAGAGACGGCCACCGCGCAGAACGCGGTCCTTACTACCGAGCGCGACCAGGCACGCGCGCAATATGAGCAGCTTTTGTCGGAAGTGGAGCCGGTCTAATGGCCGAAGATACGGTAGCAGCGGTTTCGGCAATCTTCGCTGAAGCCGGCTGGCGCCCCATGCCCGCACCGCCGCGCGCTGGGCTGTTCTGCGCCGAGTCGAGCGGCGGGTACTGGCTAGGCGGCATCGCGCCAAACGGGGCGGTGCATTCGTCGCACACGCACATGACCGATCCGCCACAGGATGCGGAGACGATCGCCCGTAACCTCGTCGCGGCTGAGGGGCGGAAATATCGCTTCAAGCGCAAGGCCACAGAAACGGTGCTTCCGCCGCCGCGCATTGTGCTGGACGAGCCGGGAGAACTGGCGGAGGATTCCGGGGATGAAAACGCCGAACCCGTCGCCGAACCCGTCGTGGACGCTCGTTGCCCCAGAGGGGCAGGTGATCCAGATACGGAGTTCGACGGGACAAACGATGAAGATGCGGAACGGCGACGTGATTATCACCCCATCGACGCCGACTTCTCCGAACCAGCCCCAGAACTCGGACAAGAGCTAGCCGAAGAGCACCCGGAAGAGTTCGGCGGCGCGGGCGATGCCGGCGGCAAGTTCTACTTCAGCGACAACCTCGACCAGATGCGCCGCGAGGTGGCCGGCGTCATCGGTATCATCGCGGAGCAGAAATCAGCCGAGGTCGAAGCGGCGGCGAACGAGCAGCCAGACGAGTACGTCACGCTGCAAGGCTTCGTGACCACGAACCTCGATAAATTCACCGGCATGTTCTCGCTCCAAGACGAGGAGTCGCGCGCGAAATATCGGCGCTGGGTGGACCTGGATAGCGCCCACAAGACGGTGATCTTGATCGATCGCCGCCGTCGCGACCTTACCAAGATGATCTTGGCCGCGACCCGCGAAGAGATCGAAGCCTTCGACCCGGAGGCCGGCTGGCCATGACCGTGGGCGAGCCCGACAACCGCTTCCGCCGCGCCCCGCGCCCGCTGACGGGCTGGCTCTGGCTTCTGTGCGGCGTCGGCTCCGTGCTGATCGTCGCCATGGTGATGATCCCGCTCCTACGTGCGCTCAATCGCTGGGCCGATGGCGAGGCGGTTGACTGGGCCGGCTTTGCCGCTGTCGGCGCGGTGCTCTTTCCGTTTATCGGCCAACTCGTGGCCCAAGGGATCCAATGGCAGCGCTCTCGTGAAAACGAGCGTGTCGCCACGATCAGCGCCACGGGGGTGGCGCCTGTCCCTTTCGACCCTTCGCCGCCCTCTATAGGGCCGTCGCCAGACGGTCCGCGCCCAGGAGACAGTCCTTGACCCTACGCCCCGCTCTGGCCCGCCTGGAGCGGGGTTTTAAGCGCCTTTGGGGCAAAGCTGTCGAATGGTGTTGGGAGCGTCCACAGGCAGCGTTTGCGCGCCAGACGCTGTTGCAGTGGCGCTCACAGAAGCGCCGCACCCGCGAGATGCTCGCGGAGGCCGACACTGCCGTCATGGCGGCTCGCCTCGATACGGTGGACGGCGACGCACAGGTGTCGATCCAGCGCCCGGCGTTCAATGACGAAATCGAACGGCTGCTGAAAACGCCAAAGCGCACGCCCGAAGAAGAGCGGCGCCTATTCTGGCTCCAGCGCAAGGTGCGCGAGATTGACGAGCTCGTCGCAACGCGCGGCGTGTCGCCTGCAACGTTCGGCGCGCGCAGGCTTGCAGAATTTGGTGCAGTCGGGCGCCGCCGTTTCTTCGCCGCGCCGGCAGTGCTCGCCCTTGGCGGCGTGCGACCGTGGATGATCTGGACGGGCCTCGTCAGCGTGTTGGCGCTCCTGCTGGGCTTCCAGAGCGTGCGCGTGGGCTCGCTGAAGGTCGATCTACGCGAAGCACACGAGCAAACCCAGGCGGCGGAAGAAGCCGCCCAGAGCTGGCGGGAGCGCAGCGAAGAGTACGCGCAAGCCGTCACCGACGCGCGCCAAGTGGCGCAACAAACCGCCGACGCATTGGACGCCGAACGCCGGGCGCGACAACGCGCGGCCGCAGCAGACAGGAGAAGGCAACGTGAGATTCAAGACGTGCTTACTAACAGCCCTGACGCTCCCTCTTGGAGCCTGCGGGACGATGGGACTTCGCAGTGATCCGGCGCCAGTAATTGCGCCGCTGGTCGTTTCGCCCGCCTGTCTGGCCGGGCCTGTGGAGGCTGATCCGGTCGAAGAACCGCCGATGCCTCCAGAGATCGAGCGCCCAGCCGGTCAGCCGACCGCGACCACCTATCCCGCGTGGCTTGCCTACGTCGATCGCCGCCGCGAGCGGGCCGAGCTTGCGGGACTTTTCTACCAGGGTGAGCGCAACGCCTTCCGGCATGCAAACGAGCTCAACACCGAGCAACTGACGCAGTGCCGCGAGTGGGCGCGCAGCGTGGACGAGCATTGAACAACAACGGCTGAGGGGCCTGATGGCGGACGAGATGGATGAACGATACGCGACATTCCGTGAGCACGCAGAATCGCGTGAGCGGATAGCCTCCCTGGAGGTCACCGTGCAGCAGATTACGCCAGCGCTGGCCCGCATCGAAACGGCGGTCATCGCGCGCAACTCAGCGAACCAGCAGCCGCAAGAAACAGCCGCTGCGCTCGCTCTTCACCGCGCACTGGATGCGCTTCCCAAGCAAAGCGGCGGCACGAACGCTGCGCTGCTGACCCTTGCCATGATCGGCGTCGCGGCGCTCGCGTTCGCTGTCGGCAAGTTTCTGTTTTGAGGACACATGAAATTCTTTGACGACGCGAAACTGAAAGCCGCCGTATGGCTGCGCGAGCGTAAGGACAAAGCAGAGGAGCGGAAGGCGGAGAGGGCGGCGCTGGCGCATTCAGAGCATGGACATGGCCGCTTCTTCCTGCTGACAGTCCCGGCCGCCGCCACGGTCTGCGCGGCCATCGTGGAAGTTTATTGGGCGCTGCTGTTCTGCATCGAAGCAACGGGGCGTCTCGACTGGAATTTCGACTTCGCATCGGCCTGGAACGAGCCGCTGCACTTCATCTGGAACTTCGCCTTCAACGGCAACGCGCCGGTTCTGATCGGCCTCCTGGCCGCGACTGCGCCCATTGTGATGATCTCCATGGTGTGGCTGCCAGTGCAGTTCGCCATGCGCGGACACGGCGCCTGGCGCCGCGGTTCTCTCATTGCGGCTGGCCTTCTGTGCAACGCCATCGTGATCGTGAGCGGGACCGTGGTCATGAATCACAACCGCCAGGATCAAGTCCGTAGCGCGCTCGTGGTGGAGCAGAGCGCCGACGCCGACCGTGCAGCTATCGCAGCGCGCCTACAGGTCGCACAAACCGAACTGGCGCGCATCACGGCTGAGGGCAACACGTCGAACGAAGCACGCGCAGCGCGGGCAGGCGTGGAAGGCTGGCGCACTTACGTGCGTGAGGCGCAATCAGATCCAGGCGTGCCGGCGGCCGATCGCCAGCGCATCGCGCGCGCCATGGGCTCTGCGGAAGCCGCTGACCGCCTCCGCTCACGTATCGAAGAATTGACCGTCCAGCAGGCGACAGCCGCGCCTACGGCCAACACGCAGGTCACAGTGCAGGACAACGTGGGCGCCGGCATGAACTCGTTTGCAGAAGGCGTGAAGGTGTACCGGCCGCCGCTCATTGCCGTGGCGTGTACGATCATCGGCATTCTGGGCGCGTGGTGGGTCATCGCCATGATGCTGCACATGAACCCGCGCGACGTGCTGCGCTCCGGCTGGGCTGACGAAGGTCACCGGATCGAAGATTTGCGCGATCAGGCGCCGGTCGAATCCGGCAACGCACAGATGCAGACCGTCATGGAGGAAGAAGACCTAAACACCGGCGAGAAACGCCGCATGGTCACCGTCAAGCCCTACTGGCGCACGGTTAAGAAGGGCAAGAAGCAGCGTGTCGAAGTGCCGCCGGAAGTCGAAGCGGACGAAGTGGGCGTCGAGCACGACGGCGGCAACCGCATCGCGCAAACGCCAGCCGGGCCGATCGATCTGGACAACCCGGGTGTCGCGCCGTCAGCGGCGGCGGAGGTTCGCGCAGGCGACGGCGAAGAGAGCAGCGCCGAATCCGAGCAGGTAGCCAACGATGATGAAGAGCAACAAATCGACCTCCCAGACCTGACCGAAGCCGACGCCGCGTTCTTAGAGGAAGCGCCGGTTGAACCGGTGAACGAAGAAGAACAGCGCGACCAAGGCGACGAACCAGATCAGCAGAGCGTTCAAGTTGAGCCTCGCGAAGAACCGGAAACGGACGAGCGCCGCATGATCGCGGCAGAGTAGGAGACTAGCACATGGACATCGTACAACTCGCGGCCTTTCTGTTCATCTTCGGCCTTGCGTTTTGGGCCTTGGAGCGCATTCCGCTTCCGGCGCAACCGCCGTGGATTCGGCGCGGCCTGGAGGTCATCCTAGCCGTCTGCGCCATCGCGTTTCTGCTGCAGCACGTCTTCGGCGTCACGCTGCTGCGCTAGGTCGGACGGCGCCGTGCTTGGGCAGCGTTCTTGCTCGGCGCCAATGCGGGCAAGGCGCAGTAATTCCGACATTGCGTTGGCGGCGGCGGCAATGAAGGCGGCGTTTGCCTCGCATTGAAACGGCTCACGGCATGTGTGGTTTGCAGAACAATCGGCGACGGGGTGAATGTCGCAGTCGGCGTCTGCCCACAGCATGATCTTGTCATCATCGCCCTTGCCGTAGCGCTGCGTCCCATCACCTTCGTCGGCGCGCCATTCGCCGGACGTGCGAGCGGCGTTCAGTCGCTCTAGTTCATCAAAATCGACCGCCATCACTTCTTTCCTTGCCCTTGAACCTGCTCGGACGGCACCGCCTTGAAGCAGAGGCTGCGCTCGGAGCGCGGGATCAATTCCTCGATCTCCTCCAAGAGCGCAGTGCATCGCATGGCCCAGTTAGGGCCTTGGCCTGGTCGATCGCCGCCGCCAACGTCAACGACATCATGGCAGTCTCGGAAGATCGCGTGCAGGGCTTGGATGTGGTCGGTCATGCGGCTTGTTCCTGTTTGGCGGCGCTGCGGGCGATCGACAAAAGCAATTCAGCGAAAGCCGGCGGCGACAGATTGCGGTTGCGCTTCTTGTCCTTGCCGCCCTCCATCGCGACCATACCCGCGCGGCGTGCGGCCTCGTAGCCGTGGCGCTCCAGCAATGTAGGATGAAGACGCTGCGCGCCCTTTGCCCAGATCAGTGAGGGGAGAGCGTCAGCCGGCGCCACGGCATAGAGCCAGGTCGGCTTGTTCGCCTTGTGGCCGTAGTGACCTTGTTCGACGCAGCACGTCCAGCCGCCGTAGCTGTCGGCGCGCTGCCAGCCTTCACCGACTGGCCGCTGAAGGCCGAACCAGTCCCAGGCATATGAGAGCGCCGGGTGCTCAAGAACGCCGCCGTAGTGCCGTACCGCGGTCAGCGCCGCAGCGAAGCAGCCGCCATCCTCGCCAATGCGATACTGGTTCGGCTTGCGCGTGGAGCCCTTGGCGAACTTACCCCAGCGCTCGCAGGGCGGATGCGCGACAACCGGATGCGGCCCGCGATAGTCGCGCGCGTCGCGGTCGATCTCATAGCGATCGTTGTGCGACCAGCCGCCCCACGGGTCCACATCGGGAAGCCCGTAGTACGCGCCGTCACGTTCAACGTAGAGAGCGGCCACCATCACGGTCACTTCCTCTCCCGGCTAACGTCTTGCGCGTCGGGCTCCGAGGGGGAGAGGAAGGGTTGGGGTGGTGGCACCTTGTCGCGATGCGCTTTTAGAACGTGCTCCGCGATGTGATAGATGCAGAGCCCTGTGTTGAAGCGGTTGGGCGTTGTGCCCATCGTGCATTCGAGACAGCCCACATCGACGGCCGCGCCTTCGTCTTGGTTGTCCCAATCGCGGTGCAGATAATCGAGCATCCACAGCACGACGGCTTCCCATAGGGCGTCCCACGACTTGAACTCGTCGTCGCGGTCGCCGCGCGAGAAGCTGCGCGTGTGCCAGTCGTCGCGAATTGAAATGGCGACGCGGATGCCGCAATCCCAGATCATCTGCATCTGCACGTCGATTTCGGCGTGGTAGCAAGCCGACAGCACGCGCTGGAAGCTGGGAATGGGGGAGGTATCGCCGCTAAACGTGCCCATCACTTACTCCCTTGGCCGGAAACCGTGGCGGCCGTTGCAGTCGCAGAGCGATTAGGCTTCCTCATCGAATATCTCCACGTAATCGCATTGCATGAGCGCCGCGCTGTACGTCGCCTCCGTTGAGGGTATTCGCTGAAACTCTACCCCTTCGCGCTCGATGCGCTCCGGCCACTCCTCGGCATAGAACGATTGCCGGTCGATCTCGCGCGTCCCCCAGCGCAACTTAGCGCGAAGGATCGCGAGTTTGTTTGCGTCAGCCATCGTTATTCCTTCCCCTGTAAATCTTGTTCGGACGCTGGACCTGAAGTCCCGTCGCCTAGAAAGCCACATGCGGCGGCGGTTTTCAGTCCGGTGTTGGTGAAAAACCAGTCGTCCTCGATGCTGCCGTGGATCGGGATGCCAGCGAGGCCAGCGCCTACCAACGTCGCGACTTGCTCGCGATTGAGGGGAACGCGGCTGACGCGCAGGTGACGACGAACGGCGTGCATCAGCACGTCGCGTTCATCGCGGGTCAGTTCAACAACTTCGCCAAAATCGGCCATCACAAATCCTCCGCAGCCGTTGCTTGTGACGAGCCGTGGTCGCGCGCGGCATTCAGCGCATCGCGGCAAAGCTTGCATTCCCATTTCCCAGAGACGGCGGGGCGCTCGCAGTGATTGCAAAGCGTGACGCCCTTTGCGACGGCGCGCTGGTATCCTGCGGCAGCCTTGTAGAGCGAGCGCGGCGACACCGCTGCGAACGGAAACGGCGTTCGCCCCCATACGATGTGCTCTGCGTCCCGCTGCGTGGCGTTTGGAATCGCGGCTCGGACTACATCCAGCGCGCTCATTTAGGCTTGCTCCTTCGTCGGGCGCCAGCCTTCAAGGTCACCTTCGCTAATACCGTGGCCCTCATCGTTTTCGTGTTGCCACGTCCGCTCAGGCAGCCAGTAGTTCGCCTCGTGATCCGGCGTGACTTCGAGCCAGCCGCGCTCAAAGTGCAGTACCTCGATGCGCTCTAGCGGCGCTTCGCTCATAGGACGGGGCGCTGTCATGGCGCGCTCAGCGCCTTTGCCAATGCCGCCGCCTCTTCAACATCGATTGCGATGCTGTTGGTCACGCCACTGCTGTTGCGAATGCGGACCTCGAAGTCGCCGTTCTCCAATCGGAAAGCCTGAATGAACGGCACGTATTCTTGGCCGGCGTTCGGGCCTGGGGGCGTGAAACCATAAACTTGATCTGGCATGTGTTCTCTCCGTCTGTGGCCGCGTAAAATGTTGGTCTGGTCAAGCGGGTGCTTGTCCGGCGTGTGAGAAATATTCGTCATGTCGAGCGGATGTTTCTTCATTCGGCGCTCTCCTTCTGGAGGAAGTTGGCGATTGCAGCGCAGAGGAGCAGTTCGGCGTCCTCGCGCTGGATACGCGCCCAATTCTCTGCCTTGGCTGCATCTTCTTGGCGGCGGCGTTCGTCGTGCGCGTCAAGGGCTCGCTGCCATGCCGCGCGCGGCGTCAGCCCTTCGGCGTAGAGTGCTTCCCAGCTTTCGGGGAACACGGCGAACTCGCCGCGCTCGTACCCGAACTCGCCAATAATGACTTCATCCTCCAACGTGGTAAGCCACGTAAGGTAGTCATCGGACCAGTCGTCCCCGTACGTCCTGGGCGCGCGCTTATTCACTCGGCAACTCCCTTTGCAAGGAGGATTGAGACCCGCACAGGGACGGGCATTTTCCAGCCCATCTCGCGAAGGTCGCTCCTCCGGTAATATCCATATTTCGCCTCAGCATGAGCGCGAGCGTCTGCTCGCGTGTCCGCGTCGCCGTCAATCTCACGGCGATCCGCGCCCCACAGGTCGTCGGTGGCGTAGCCGCTCTTGTAGGCCATGCCGTAGGGCGGATCGAACACGAACGAGCAGCCGCCCGGAACGCCACCGAGAATGTCCCTGCAGTCGCCCAAGTAGAGTGTGGCGTCTCCGATGGTTTCAACTCGCATCGCGAGCCTCCAACATCTCCTCTAGAAACGCGCAGCGAGCTTCGAGTTCATCGAGTTGTTCTTGTGAGGTCAGCCGCCCGCTGGGACGCTTGCCGCAATCGCAGGTCTTCTCGTGCTGCACGCCTTCCCAGCATCCAGGCACATGATATTTGCCGCCCGGCACGTCGGGATCGCGGATGAAACGGCAGTAATCGCTCACTTACGGTGTTTCCTGTTCGGATTGGGCCTGCGGCGAGAGGATGGGTTAGTCCGCCACGCGGCGCGCTTGCTCAGCGAACGGGTCGTATTCGCGCGCAACGCGGAACTCGTAGAACTCGTCCGGCAAGTCGTAACTCTCGTGCGGCGTAGGCGCGTCCTGCACCAAGGCGCGCGGGAAAATGGCGTAGAAAATCTGCATGCCGTCCGGCGCGTCGGTGCGCTCCAGAACTTCACCATCCGTAACAACGTGATGGTGGCCGCTCTCGCTGTGGCTGATGATGATCTGACCCTTGCCGTTGCGTTCGGTGGCCGGCTTGGTTTGAACGCCATCGGGAATGCGCTCGATCTTGATGATCGTAACTTCGCCTTGGGCGCCAATGATCTGCTTGGTCATTTCTCTGTTCTCCGTTGTGATGGATTAGGTTCTGCGCGGCGGGTGCGCGTAGTCAGATTGTGGATCCCCGATCCGCCACGCTTGAGCTGCGAGCGCGGTCTCAATCGGCAGATTATCGATGTCGCTGACGCGCGGGACGCCCTCGACAATGATCCCGTTGCGGGGGCATTTCGCTTTCAAGAAGCGACCCGGCTCATCCAGTCCAGCCCATTTCAGTTCGATCACTGCCCCGATATCGT
>ERZ869925.217-NODE-217-length-40809-cov-21.019777_pt1 | contig 40809 bp, 56 predicted proteins | sample MGYA00579311_ERZ869925 | MGnify/ENA primary metagenome ERZ869925 (study PRJEB32216, sample SAMN09231817) | wastewater metagenome | place: USA: Maryland | collected 2016-07-30 | study: EMG produced TPA metagenomics assembly of the PRJNA472060 data set (Reclaimed...
TAGTCAGGCGCAAGAAATCAAAAGACTTAGAGCCGAGAACGCCGCAAAAGATAAGATAATAGATTCAAAGGATAAAACAATTGTTGAGATGCGAAGGCATGCAAAGGGCATTATGGACGCATGGAATGAAGGCGTGTTATCGATGAAGGAATTGAAGTAAAATATTTACACAAGGTATCTTATGTGGAAATCTATCGAATCTGCGCCAAACAATAAACCAGTATTGGTTTATTTCAAAGATGGGACAATGGAGGTCGCAATATTGTATGACGGTCTTGGATGGTGGACTAATGACGGTTTAGATTTTGGGTATGGTCTTGATATTCCGTTGTTTTGGTGTGAATTACCAGAGCCGCCATAATTCCATCATATAATGGAATCAAAACGTGGTAAAATGACCTCAATCCAATCTCTCTCCTGTCTCGCGCAAGCCACACAGGAGAGGACGCAAGACTCAACCGCTCGTAAGACCCGTTGGGATATTTGTCAGGTTTGACCCTGATAAATGTTCTGACGGGTCTTTTTTGTTATCTAATCACATAATAGGAGTAAAACAAATGCACTTCGACCTTGATGTTATTTCAAAAGCCCTTCAAACCCTGCTTGATGCCACTCTGCCTGTTTTGGCTGGTATGGCTGCTTTCTGGCTTCGTGCTAAGTACGATGAAATGCGCGCCCGACTGGATGAGCAAAAGCGTTTCGCTTTGGATACCACCGTCCGCACTGCCATCTATGCCGCTGAACAATTGAAACTTAGCGGAATTGTTGAAAGCAAACTCGGATATGTCACAAACTTGGTAGAGCAACGCGCCATTGATTTGGGTCTGTCTCTGTCCGCTGATGAAGTCCGCGCTCTGATTGAGGCTGCTGTAAAGCAGAACTTCGGGAAGTTTCCTGAGTTCGGGAATCCATCACAAGGTTAGTAGATAACGGGGCAGTCCGATAGCCCCGAAGTCCTTGCCCGTCCTGTCTGATTTCGTGTTTGGTGATATGATGCTTCCCCTCTCCAAGAGAGCGGTATAGCCAAAGCGTAATGATCGCAAATCTTAGCTAGACCGTGACAGGACGGGCAACATCAAATTTTTAGAGGGTAGACGATGGCAGAAAGGAAAGCGGCAACAACCAGTAATAAACAAATATTACAAAAGTTGGAATCTTTGGATAAAAAGGTAACAGAATTGACCGCCGCCTTTATTGGTGACGTAGAGCAAGAAAAGCCTGGTCTATTTGAGCGAGTGCGTAAATTGGAGGATTGGGTCGCAAGTGAAAAGAAGTTGATCTACATAATTGTTAGCGTGATTATTATCGATATTGTGTCACGCCTTTGGGCTTTGGTCGTTAGATGACATGCCAGAAATTTTCATTCTATCTTTTGCAGCAATCGTTTTGCTTATCTGGCTAATTTCTACCGTCCGAAGATTTAGAAAGTAGGAATTATGCTTAATTGCCCTAATTGTTATGGCAAGAAGTGGCTAAGAAAGGTATCACCGAAAACAGGACTACAACTCAAAGACCGTGATGGGAAATTACTCTGGCGATGCTGGCGATGCGGTGAAGTAGCAGTAGAGCCGACAACCCCAATATTACCTAAAACCGTCCGCACTGATGCAAATATCCTTTATTTAGACACAGAAGTATCGAAAAGTCTATTTTATAACTACGGCGCAAAAGTACCAAGTAAATACTTGAGAATTGATGACATTGTACGGGAATATTATATTATTTGCTGGTCGGCTTCGTATGTTGGACAGGATAAAGTTTTTAGTGATTGTGTCACCACTCAGGAAGCGCGGAATTGGTCAGATAAAAACATCCTAAAGAAACTTCGCGACATGATGGAATCAGCAGACATTATCGCAGGTCATAACGTGGATGCTTACGACATAAAGCGCATAAATACCAGGCTTTTACTAAACGGATTAGAGCCAGTGATAGGAAAGAAAACGCTAGACACGCTAAAAATAGCCCGCTCAAAGTTTACCTTCGAGAGTAATAAACTGGATTACATCTCACAGCGTTTAGGCTTTCGCCCGAAAGATGACATCACAAATGAGGACTGGCTGAACATCGTAAAAACTGGCGACAAAGACACGCTTCAAAAAGTAGACACCTATTGTCAGGGCGATGTGACAAACGGAAAGAATGTTTTGCAATCCCTGATGAAGTACTCAGGCAAGCGTGAGGATTACGGAGCAATTGCTTTGAAGTCAGGTGATGATTATTACAAAGGTAAACGAAGGGATAAATACGCATGAAACGAGCCATACTCATCACTCTCTTTGCGCTCTGCTTTTTCCTTTGGTACGAATGGCATGAAATCCAGACGCGGTACTTTTTGAAGCTGGCAATGGGAAAGATAAGGTAATTATGGAATGTGTGTATTGTGTGGCAAACATGGAAACTTCCCCGATGGATTCTGTCAGGAATGCCAGACGCTTATCTATCGAAACAATGACCGCTTACAGTACACCAAAATACTGCAAGAGGTTGCCACACTCCGCACATTACCACCGAAACTTAGAGAACGGATAGAAGAAATGCTAAGACACGTACCACCTTTTGACGGAAGTAAGAATGACTGATATTTATCATGCTTTCTCCGTGCGCGATACTGGCGGGATTTGTTGGTTAGTTTGTTGCCATCCTCAAAGCTCTTTGCGTACACTGTCACAACATTTGCGCCAGTAGAGGCCATATTATGAGCAGAGTTGGCGTTTCATTGCAAAAAGGTTGTCATATGGCTAAGAAGAAAACAAACATTCCAATAGACACACCATTACCTGAGAATATCAGGGTCGGCAAGAACGGCGCATTGTATGACATGGAAAAGAAGCGTTTTGTCGGCGTGCGTCCAGACCTTGCAACTGGCAATTTGACCATGATTACAAGCGAAAATGCAGCTGAATACCAGTTGAGAGCAGTTGTGAACAAACGACTAGTGATGATGCGGGCGGCGAACCGCGAAGTCCCACCAGAACTGGTGGCCGAGTACGGCGACTACGCCCACGTTGCTGAACGCGCCCAGACATTACAGCGCATCGCCACCAGCCCAGAAGCGGGGAAAGCGGCAGTCATGGCGCACGATGCCCTCATTCGGGATACTGGCATGGGCGAGAAGCAGCAGCAGGAAGCACAGTCCCAGCAGTTGAGCGTCACAGATCAGGCTTTATTAGGGCTAATCCAGGCAATTACCGCCAAAGTACAGGCCGACAACGTGCAGATTATAGATGCGGATGAATAATGGTTACGATATGACTTATTATCGAAAGCATACTAATATAGTCGGCTTTGTTTACCCCCTTATCCAGTCGGCTGCCCTGTCCATGTCGCCCCTGTACCGTGACCAATGCGGCGACCCCTTGAAGGCGGGCGGGGGAAGGGTGGCGGGGGTGGCGGGGGTGGGGTAGGGGTACAGGGTGGGTAGGTGCTTGTTTGTTTGTTTGTTTGTCTGATTGTTGGTTCCTTGCTTTCAGAAAAATATATGAAATTACAGGAACGACCCCAGAATCCCCCTAGAAAGCCACAGGAAGCCCTGTAAGCGAAATTAGAACGGATGTGCAGTAGATTTACCGGAGAATGAAAAATGGCAGCGAAAAACGTTTGTGACCTTTGCGAGAATGACGCAGTAGACACCATAGAGGCGAAGTCGGCAACGACCACCCCTATCAAGTTGGATGTGTGTCAGGAGCATCTAGCCGAGTTCAAAAAGATAATGCGCGTTTTCACAGGACAAGAATTAGCAGAGAATGTCTAAACTCGACCTGTACCAGCAGCTTGCCGACCTAAAGGCAAAATATCCCGAACGCTTCGAGGAAGTGGTAAGGGAACATCCCGATTGGTTTCAGATTATCGTAGACGAGCAAAAGGAACTTGATATTTTATCTCGCGTACATTCTGACAGCCCAGAGGGATATTGTGCCTTTTACGAAGGACTGCATGGTATCAAACCACCGTGGCAGGTTATCCAGTGGGTAAACGAGATTTACAAGGCGCATGAGGACGGGTTGGGCTATACCTTGAATGGGTATCGTGGCTCGTGGAAGTCTGTAAGTATCTCGGTGGATTTTCTTGCATGGAGAATCGGGAATGAGCCAAGAAAGACGAATTTGATTATCTCGGCCAATGATGACAGTGCCGACAAGATAACAAAGGCGATTTCTCAGATTATCGAGTTTCATCCATTCTGGAAAAAGGCGTTTGGAAACATTGTTCCTGATGATGGCCGCTGGTCAAGTAACGGCTATTGGGTGGTAGATAACTCCATGCCGAAGGAAGAATGGGCAAAGTTGCAAGCTGGCGTAATTGACCCCACTCTCTTGGGTGGTGGCTATACCTCCACTCGAATCAACGGTAAACACCCCACGGGCGTGCTTGGGATTGACGATATTCACGACTTGAACAACTCGACCTCAGACACAGAGCGGAAGTATGTAGTCCGATTTGTAACCACGGTCTTGATGAAAACTGTCATCCGTAAAAATGACAAACTGGATACATGGGTGCTGAATATCGGCGTACCGTGGGCAACAGATGACACACACAGAGTCCTATCTTCTTCTGGTGCTTTTCTCGCCTCAAATCTTCCTGTTATGCGGAAAGCGAAGGAAGGGGATGAGGGCGCAGTTTACATTGACGGCGTGAATGAACAGACGGGCGTAACGTATGACGACATCAAAGGTTGGTGGATTCTTTCATGGCCTGAGAAGTTCGGCGTCAACACCATCAAAAAAGAAAGAGGCTTGGGAAAGTTCGACTTCTGGCAAATGATGATGATGGACTTATCATCCGCCAAGTCTGGGAGTTTGAAGTATTACATCTATCCTCACGCGAATGTAGACGAGGCTTGGCCGACTGCGGGCGGCGTGGATGTTCCCTACGACTTCAAAGAGCGACACGACAATCAGACAAAATTATCCTCTTTTGCAATGGCCTTTGTTTCAAAACGTCCTGCATCTGGGGCGGTGCTGGTTGGTGGAGTGGTAGATCATCCCACAATGGGACAGGCGTTCAATCACATGCTGGCAGCGCAATCAAATTTTGTGAATTGGATTTTCACGTTTTGCGAAAACGTAGGCGGCGGCAGAGTTTTTATTTCAGCGGCGCGGCTGATGTTCCCTCACTTGAAAATCATGGGATCGGATTTGGGAAAAATTCTCAAACTCCCTGGCGAGGGTTCGGGAAAAGCCAAGAACAAGAAAACGAGAATACAAACCGAGTTAGCCCCGTGGCTTGAAAACGGGACAATCCTTATTTCGGATTTAGACGACCCCTATCTTAATTTGGTACGTGACGCTTTGGATAATTTCTCAGAACTGAATGACGCACGAGCAGACGACAGATTGGACGTGTTAGACGCTTTTTATCACGCGGTAAAAGGAATCCCCGAAGTTTTGGTAGGACAACGCTTTGACGAAGAACTGCCCGCCATATTCAAAAAGAAGCAAGCCCCGCATCCACTGGCGGGAAGGAAAAATAGATGACACTTGATAAAACCCTAATCAATCGGATTTACAGACAATACGAACTTGCCGAAGAAGAAATGGAAGATTTCGCCAAGTATGATGACGTGGTAGCCATGAAGTACGCAGGAATCCCGAATTTGAAAGATGAGGATTACTACGTTGAATTTGTGGACACCACAGGCCGCGACATTGTGCAGCAAGCCGTAAACATTTATTCCACCCAAAGACCAAAATGGGACGTTCTCCCAAGAGGCTTGGGCGATGTGGATACCGCCGAGGAATTTGAGCGGGTAATTGAATGGTACATGTGGAAAGCCGCCCAAATGGGACGCAAGCGATTCCACAGTGAAGCCCTGATAAACGCCTGCAAATATAATAAAGTTTGCGCTCAACTCGAATGGATTGACGATTATTTCTGTGTGAAGATTTATCACCCTTCCACAGTTGTCTATGAATACGGTCATAAATTGCAATGGGCGGCGGTGGTAAATAATGTTACCGCTGTATCCATCATCGAACACTGGTCAGGGTACGCCAAAGAAGGATGGGAAGAAAAGCCAGTCCGCAATGATTCCATCGGTAAGGCTTTAAAAAAGATTTTAGAACTTGCAGACGATGACCCCGAACAACGTATGATGTACGTGGACTACACCGATAACAAAAGACGTTATGTGTATTGTTTCCCCGTCAGTGATGAGCGGATTGACGACTCTTTTGGATATGACGATGACGGGAAAGAAAAGAAAGATGTCATTGTTATTCAAGACAAAACAAATGAACTAGGCTTTATCAATTGGGCGATAGCCGAGGGCGAAGGCGACCCGCTATTGTCCCCGATGGTAAAGGGAAACTACTACAACAATATCAACGATACGGAAAGCCTGAAACGGACAATAGCATTTAGACGGGCGTTCTATCCGATGTTCATCCAGCAAGGGCGTGAGGATGCGGACGCAGAAATAGACATGAGCGGCGCACAGGTTGTCATCAAGTCACCAACAGGCGCAAGTTTACAGCCTATCATGCCTCCCCCGCTCGACCCCGCTTTCAATGAACTGGCAGCGCAAGATAGAAACCTGATGACAAGCTCCATCGGTATTTCTTCGTCCTCATCCATGATGGCTTCAAACATCCAACACTCCACATTGCAAGAGCAAATCAAATTAAGACTTGCACAGTTAGAGCCATACAAGCGAATTACAGAACAGGCATTTATACAAATTGCCTACCTCATGTTCAAATGGGCGAAGAAAAAGGACAAGATTTTAAAGGGACAGGTGCTTTATACCCGTGGAAGTGCAGCAACCGAAAAAGGGAATTATGAACGCGGCAGTGAAATCAACATCGACCCGTCACAGATAAACCTTGACGCGCTGTATATCGAATGTCGCATTTTGCCGAATAACGATAACGATAAATTACAGATAACAAATCAAATTGCCATGCTCAAACAATCTGGAATTGCCATCCCTGACGATGAGTTTATGGAAATGCTCTACATGGGAAGCCCTGATATTCTCCGCGCTCGGTATGAAAAGCAGGAAATCAGGAATGCCGCACTTCAAGCAAAGTTGAAGGAAATCGTATCCGAAGTGGATATGGCAATGCAGATGAAAATGAAAGAGTTTGACGCGCAACTTCAACAGCAGATGCAACAAGCTCAAATGGCGCAACAGCAACAACAAATGCAACAGGAACAATCTCAACAGATGCCACAGGGTGCAATGCCTGAACAGCCACCCGCACAGCAGGGAATGCCCATGCCATCCGATGCAATGACACAGGGGCAGGGTATGAACGCCGCACAGGGTGGAATGCCACCACAACAGGCGAATCCAGAGATTACACAAGGAATGCGACCATGATAAGAAATCCGTTATGGGAACGACAAATAGCAATCTCAAAAGTCCAGCTTGAAGTTATGCAAATGGAATTGCAAATGGAGTTCGAGCAGGGCGCAAGTGTTTATGGAGTAAAAAACAATGGCACAAAAGTATATAGTTCAAGAGAAGGACAACCCGCTGACCCTAGCCAAGAAGTTCGAGATGTCACCGCAGGCATTACTAGCGAACAACGGAATCAAAACCCTAACGGCGGGGCAGACAATCAAAGTTCCTACTAATGGCGGTCTGTCTGGTGACAAACAAGGGCAGTTGCAAAAAGAAAAAACCAACGGGCCGTTTGTTGTAAATCAAAATCCGTTATTAAAAACGAATACCACTCAGGCACAAGGTTCTTTTGTGTCAGGTAGTGGGAAAGTAAATCTTGCACAAATGCCGAGAAGTGGAAACATCCCACAGAATATTACTAATGGTGGATATATTGCACAGAATGGTGCGTATGTCTCAACACAACAGCAGACAAATATCCATAATCAAGTTCCGATATTTGGGCAAGTTACGACAAACCAACTTCAACAGCAAATCCAGCAGGAAAAAGCGCAAGCCGTTCCACAGATTCCAGCAAGGCCGCAGGGAGTTTATACAGGCGACCCAAGCGACCCAAACACCGCGCAATGGAAAAACTATTGGAACTGGCAGGCAGCAAATCCGAATCTCGTACCAAAAGCCGCCCCGATAGTAATGACCCGTGACCAAGTTTGGAACATGAAAGCGGCGCAACGCAGGCGTGAAGGTGGCAGTGGAAATGGGAATGTTGACCCGTATCAACCATACTATGAGCCGTTCTATGGAAACAATGTTGTACAGGGTTCTTTTAGAGGATAAATGCCAAAGATAAAAGACTATTCAGCCGATGCGATTATTGGCAGACAGCAGCAGGAATACAATCTTTGGAAGGAAAAGCAAAGCCAGCAGCAAGCGCAACAGCCTGAAAAAGATAAGCAACAACAGCAACAGCCTCCAAATAGAAATCAAGGCGGCGCGGCTGGTCAGTACAATCTCACTCCAAACCAACAGCAGCCCGTCAACAACAAAGGGACGGGTTCGATTCCATCTGCTCCCCCATTTATGGCGAAAGAACAAGCCAATATCAAGACCATCTTGGGGACGGACGGAAGCGAGCCTGTTTATTATTCTGGAAGTGTCCGCGATGGATGGGCGGGCATGTGGGATGCGGCAGTAGCAAATCCTTTCAAGAATTGGGCGCGGCGCACTTATGCCAACATAAACAACCCGATTGACATTCTCCCTTCTCCAACCGCAGAACAAACAGCAGCCATTGAAAAACGCGCTGCTGAACTGAAAACAAAGACAGAAGCGAACTGGGATTATAAGATCAATAAATATGTCAATGAAAATATTTTCGGTATTGATATGGACGAAATCTTTCAGACCTCCGCAGCGCAACAGATAGCGGATGAAACCGGAAAGACGAATGTTGATTTGAATGTCGCCGTAAAGAGTTTGAAGGAAGCGGGGAAAACCGCTTTCTTTGCCGTACTCGGTGCGCCTGAGTGGGCAGTCAGGAATGGAGCGGCGGTACTCAAAGGACTTGATGAAACTGCCGATGAAGTGGCTGGTCCCGACAAAGAGAACGTACAACCACTGATTGACGGCGCGGCAAAACTAGAAAGAGCGCAAGCAGAACAACAGTTCTATATTGGTGATATGCCAATCCGAAATAAAACGGGAGAAGGTGTATCTGCTACGGACGTTATGAAATTCTCGAAGGTTATCAATACTTTTTCGCCCGTTGAAATATTCAAAGATGCTGGCAGATTGGTTGCGAATTTAGACAAAATGAAGCCAGGGCAGTTTTTGAGCAACATAAACGCGGAAGTCGCTGGCTCTCAGGCTATCTACTCGATGATTTATGACGATGCGCTCCACAATGAGTATGTACGCCGATTTGAAGATGGCGAAAGCGCACAGAAGTTAGTACTTGAATTACAGAACCCGATTGTTGAATTGGCTGGTGGAATCCTGCTCGACCCTACCACATGGATTACTGGCAAATCCGCTTCTAAAGTTTTCCTAGACGAGAAGGGCGCGAGAATTGCACAGAATGGATTAGGGTCGGCGGCTGTAAACAGTATTGATAACGTCCTGCTTGATACCCGTATGCCGCAAAGCATCAAACAGGCAGCAGACGCCATTGTAAAAGTTGCAGAAGGAACTACACCCAAAACACGACAAGAGGCGTTAGATGTTATCCACGATACATTTAAGGCAGTCGGCGCAGAGTTTGAAAAATGGAAAAACGCCAGAGGATTGACTACCCTTACGTCATCTGGAAAACAAAGCCTTGTCATTGAACAGACAACGGACTTTTTCAGAGACTTGGCAGCACGCGCAGCAGACAATCCCGATGGAATGGATTTATTCACAGGTACGATTGACTCCATGATAAAACTCGCCAAAAGGGAAGGCGATACATCAAAAGCGTTTACGACCCTTATCAATTCCCCGCTTGGGCAAACTCCACTCTCCCCGCGTGGGATGCGTGTTGCAAACATGCTTGCAGGAATTGACGAAGTAACTCCCGCCATCAAAAAAGCAATGGAAGCGGGGGATGTGAAAATGCTAGCAAATCTTTATGCTGATCAATTTGAAAAGGTGATAAAGAAAAGCATCCTTTCAGTGGAAGATATGCGCGGCGCGGTGGATGACATTGAAAAGATTACAAAGCAAATCGCAGAGGCGGCAGGCGATGAAAAGAAAATTGCTTCACTCACTGAAAAACTGAACGATGCCAAGAAGATTGCAGACGATTACAAAAAACTCCCCGCCTATGTGAAGTTCTTCAACGGCGCAAATGAGATAGGCAAGAAAACATGGTTGAAACCGATGGGCGCATTTTCAGAACTATATTTCGGTTTCAATCGTTTTGCCTATCCAGTTCGTAATGTGCTTTCAACTATTCCAGGCATGGCGTATGAATTTGGATTGACCAATGCTTTAGAAATGGCGACCAAAGCCATCACAGGTTCACAGGTAGAATCTCTTGGCGTTAGTTCCCTAAAGAATATGTCATCGGAGATTGAAAAACTGGTTGGCTATGTTCCCGAAGCATTCAAGCGTGGGGATACCGCAATTGGCGAGTTTGTATCAAAGGATAAAAAATACTTCGGCGTGTTCCGTGGTGGTGGTGAGGTTGGGCAACTAGCCGAACAACTCATGGGCGCACAAATCATGCTAAAGACTGTACAGCGCGAATTGAAGAACGCCATGAAATCGGGCGTAATCCCTGACACAAAGATTTTACAAGAAGCGGGACTCCATGCGGACGATGCAAAGAAACTCCTGCAATACGCGCTTGAATTTGGCGGCGATGAGAACAAGGTAGTTGATGCATTCCGTCAATTCATGGGCGGCAGCGAAGAAACATTCAGACACCTTCCCATGAATGAGAAGATGGAAGGCTTTTTAGATGCCATCGGGAACGGCGCAAACTCGCTAAAAAAGGAACTCCAAGACCTGCAAAAGACCGCCCAAAGTGCAGATGAATTTAGAAGTGGCGCGGAGAAAATTTGGAACAAAGTAGAGGCAATGGGCGAGATTGCCAGAACAGAGCCGACACAATTATCCGATGACATACCATCTGACTTTGTAGATGACATCAAAAAAGCGCAGATGTTCAAATACGCCACCCCAGAAACCATTGATAACTTTGAACGAGTATTGCAGGGGTGGAGAAATGCAAAATCCGCAATGGCTGAAACTTCCCGAAAAATGGAAGCGTGGTTTTACAAGAACGGCGTGGACGCGCAGAAGTACACAACTGACCTTATCGCAGTATCCAAAGAATCCTACCCCCGTCAGGATGCAGTTCGCGCACTTGTCCGCAAAATTTACGACAACAAAGAACTGACATCACAACAGATGTACGATGCCCTGAACTCAATGGAAGATTTCAAAATCTCCAAAATGACCGAAGTTGACCCGACCAAAGTATCCCCGAAGGAAATGACAAAAATCATGTGGGATGCTTATTTCAAATGGAGCGGCGAATATTGGGCAAAGGCGGCTGATGATTACAATCGCGGCATGGTGGACATTCTCTCGCGCATGGCGGCAGATATTGGCACAGACGTACCCAAAGCGGCGCGAATGGCAGACGTACCCTATCAGAAAGCCGTGGATACGTTCAATGCCGCTCTTGAATATTACAGGGAATCCAAGATTGATTCTATTATCGCTGCACGCCGAAAGGTAAAGAGCGGAACAACCCTGCTTGATGTAGAAATGGACGCGCTGAAAGCGGCAGGGTTTAGAAGCAAAGACCATCTATTCAACACAATCAACAAATACCGTGTGTCAGTCGGTGAGAAGCCGTGGAACACTCACGCACAAGTTGACTTTTGGGAAGTAGAAGATGCAGTTCGTAGACTAAAGAACTCGCAGGGATTTATCCCAGACATGGCAAGCCTGACAGGGAAAGGCGCGGATGCTGCAAAAGGCACGCAAGCAATTGACAGCGCAGTAAAAGCAGCAGATACCGCCGCCCCTGTTGTTTCTGATGTTCCCATTGAGCAGGTAACAAAAGTACCCAGAAGCCAACTCCCTGAAAGTGTAAGCAGCCGATTTGAAGATATGGCAAAGTTGCTAAAGTCTCAATTATCAGGTGGAGAAGCAGGAAAGCGAACAGCGAGCGCGACATTTGGAAGTTCGAATGTTGAGTGGTACAAAGAACTTTACGCGAAGATGAAGTTACAAAAGCCAGCAATTGACGCGGCTCTTGAAAAGATTGTCAAAGACCACGGCGCAGATAAGGGCGTGAATGTTGAGCGAATGAAAGACATGATGCTTGACATGTTCCGCTACGGTGATGCTGCAACGGGTACGCCGCCTGATATGTACGTTTTACAGCAATTAGGTTTTGACGATAAGGCGATGCAAGAGGCACTAGACGACTTCAACACTATTACAAAGTCAGAATTTACGCTTGAAGAAGCCATAGCAAAATCAACCCCAGATGCCGAGTTGATGGTAGATAAAACTCGCCCATACTTCAATGATGCTGGTGAATTAGTAGAGCCTAATCTTATTACTGGAAAATACGTCCCCAAGAAAATGCCACCCATTGCGCCAGATAAAGCCGTGACACCCTCTCGCATGATTTATGAATCCATCGACAGAGCCAAGAATGACTTTGACGGCTTTATCAATGGCGTTGCCTCAAAGTGGGGCGAGACATCCGCTCCCGTTGGTGCATTGAGTGACAATACCGAAGCCGCTCTCAGTGGATGGGTAAGCGAACTCACAAAGAGAGTAAATATCGCCAAGACAGAAGCCGCAGCAGCGGCAGGCGCGACCCGTGACGCGATGCTCTACGATTACCGTAAACAACTTTGGAACGTGGCGGCGCAATATGTAAGCCCATTCCACTATTTCAGCGTATCGTCCGCGAATCAGTGGGTGCAGAATGTAGCAGCAGACCCAAAATGGGCAGCCATCTATCTTGATTACAAACAATACATGGCAGACCGTCACGCGGGACTCCCTGACTTTTGGAAGCAGAATATTTCAGTTTCCAATCTTCCAGGCTATGACAAGCAGAATCCCATGTTCTTCAACATTGAAGCAAGTGTCAACCCGCTGTACGCAATGATTGGGCAGGACTTCAACGACCCGAACCGCCGCAAGGATTGGCTATCTTCCACAGTGGACGATTTGAGCAAAGTAATTCCAGGCATTTACCAACCGCTTCAATGGGTCGTGGCTGGTAACTTATATTCACAGAACGAAACAGAAGCAGCGAAACGTTGGGCTGGGCGACTCATTCCTCAGACAAAGATTATCAAGTCCGTTACTAATGCGCTTGGGATTGACATCCCTTTGACGAAGTACAACGAGCTAGACCCGTTTGTATCCATCCTTGACGATGGGCTTGACCCATTCGAGGAAAGCCGCGTGTTGCGTTATCTTGCTACCATGCCAGGAATTACAGAAGAACAGAGAATAGAAATCGCGCACTCCCGAAGCGGTGAAATGTGGGACGCGGCAGTTCGTGGTTCTCTCTCTAATCGTGCCTCAGTAGATGCGGCAAGTTTCTTTCTCGGTGTTGGTTTCAAGGCAAGAACACAGAGCGACATACAGACAGATAAGTTTTATGATGACTACCGCAAACTAATCTCTGCCCGCTCCATCATGCCAGAAGATGAGTACAGGGACGCATGGGACGCGCTAAAGGTAAAGTATCCATTTATGGATACTTTGCTAATCGGTAAACGCGCAGGGGATGACCGTGATACTGCTTTTGCCTATAACGTGATTGGCAGAATCCCACCAGGTGAAATGACCGACATTGCTAAATTTGTGGGAGTAGAGCCGTACATGCTCGAATCGTTCTACGCCAACAAAGGCGATATGTCCAAGATGACCCCACAGGATAGGGCGAGATTTATGGCGGCCATCACTGACTTGTCGGCAATGCTGAAAATGCCAGATGGAGCAACGAAGCAGGAATGGACAGAAGCAAAGCGTACATACTCCGACATGCAATCAGAAATGAAAAAGCAATTCGGAGAAAATATCCTTGACCAAATCAGCCAGTTCTATAACCTGCCCGAAAGTCAGAGAGATTCTTATTTACAGACATTCCCGAAGATAGAACAGGCGATGCAAGCGCAAACTGCATACATCGCAAACACGCCAATTCTCGCTGCATATTATGGCGGTATTGATGCAGTATCACGCTATTACAACAACGGAATGTATATCCAACTTGAAAAAGAGTTTGGCAAGGATATTCAGGACAAAGTAGATTACTACTACTTCCTGCAAAACAACGGTGATACAAAAGCCGCAAACGCCTATAAAAAGCAGATGGGACTAAAAGAATATTTTGCCCGTCAACAAGTTTTGCAACAGCAGGCCAATTTACTCGCCATCAACTCTGCCTCACAAATCCCCAACGGGAAAGATTACGCCATCCGTCCAGAGTTTCAAGCGCAGAGCGGAATCCAAGAACAAGCATTTGGATACGCAAGCACAGACCAAGAAGCACAAGCCGCGAGTGAGATTTGGAATGGATTATCCGACCCGATGAAAGTATTACTGGAAGGATATTACAACGGCGAAGAATTACCCTACGCAGTCGGCAAACGCCTTGAATATTTAGGCGAAGAATACGGAATGAGCAAGCAGGAAGTATTACGTTTACTCGGTGTTCAACAACAATAGAAAGGATACTATGACACAAGAAGAAAAATTCATGGCACGCCTAAGAACTCTCGACCCGTCTAGCCTATATGAAATTGTGGTGTATGTCACGCCTGAAAAAACAATAGGCTTTTGGATGGTGGAAAAGCAACCCGTGAAACTGGAAGGTGTAGAAGCAGCAAAGCCCTTACCACAGATTTAGTTTTTTGTGGTAAGATAGCAACAACTTAGACGGCTAACCCCGTATTTATCGAGCGACACAAAGCGGTAACACGCAGACACAGCCCGTACTTTCTCTTAATCGAGAAGGTGCGGGCTTTTCTGCTTTAACTCAGAAAGCGAAAGGAAAAAACAAATGACACTCCCAAATGTGGAAAACCCCAATCTGGAAGGTGCAGAAGGAAACCAACCTGCTGTATCCCCAGAGCAAGGAAAATCTATTGCTGGACAGCCTCAGAACTCGCAGGAATTTTTGGAACTCAAAAAGGGATATGACCGACTTGAAAAAGAACTGAAAGGTTTACAGTCTCGTCAGGACAAATCCACAAATGAAGTACAGAGGTTCATGGAGGATGTCAAAAGCCAAATGGCGAAAGGTCTATCTTTAGACGAAGCAGAACAAGCCGTACACGCGAACCGAAAGGCCGCCGAAAAGGATGAACTTCTTTATCAGATAGCCACAAAATTAGGCATTGGCAACTCTCCGCAAACTGCTACTGGTACTAGCACGAATGCGGCGGACGAAGTGGCAAGTGTTTTCAGTGAATACAGCGTCAACCCGAATGACCCCGAAGCAATCCCACTATTGGAATTGCGCGGAACGGATTTAGTAAAAGCCGTTTCAAAACTGGCAATCAAACGGGCAAAACAATCAACCCCCGATTCCTCGGAAGCCCCTTCTTTGACAGGTGGTGCAGCGCGGGTAATGAATGATGATGAGAAGATTGCGAAGTTATCTGAACTTCAAAAATCACCTACTAAAAACCGCGATGCCATCAAAGCCCTTGAAAAAGAGTTGGGGTGGACTTAACTGGAGATAAACAATGGCTATTCAAAACAGTGGCAATCTCTCTAACGCGATTACCACACGTTACACCTCAAAGTATCAGCGTGCCGCCGAAGTGGTGCGCCTGTATGACCAACTCGCCACCCCCGTGGGTGCGCCTCAGTTTGAACTCGAATCCCGAAGGGGTTTGGGTTCTACTTACACCTTCAATTTCCTCTCTGATATGTCACCTGCTACACAGACCGTCAGTGAAGATGCTGACATTTCCACTCAGACCTTGATTGATGCGACTGCCACCCTTACGCCAAGTTCTTTGGCTGATGGTTTGAAGTGGTCGCAACTTGTGGACTTGTCGGCCTATACGGATTATGTTGCCGCCCGCGCCGAAGTTCTTGGTCGTAACGCGATGGAATCCATCGACAACAAAGCGAAAGCCGCCGCTCTGCAAGGCAATCTTGTGGTTCGCGCTGCTGCTCGTGCCTCTTTAGACGCTGGTACTGCCGCTCACACCTGGACGGAAGCCGCTATTTGGGCTGCAATGTCAACCGCCGAATCTTTGAAATGCCCGTCCTACGTTGATTTCCGTGGCCGCAAGATGTACATGGCAATTGCTCACCCTGATGCGTATTATGACCTTTTCCACGGTGGCAATGTTGTATCTGCCGCCATCTATCAGGACAAGGGTATTTTACTGAATGGCGAACTTGGTGAAATTGCAAACTGCAAACTCGTCATCAGCCCGTCCGCTAAGGTCTTTGGTGCTGCTGGTGCTGCTAATGGCACATCTGGCGCGTACACCACATCCGCCGCCTCGTCCGCTCTTGATAAAACTCTTGCGGTGAACACTGGTACGAACCTCTCCGCTGGCCGCTTCTTCCTTGTTGGTACTATCGAAACTGCCAACACTCACTATGACGACAACGAGCGCGTGAAGTGGGTATCTGGCACGACAACCGCGACCATTGTGGGTCAGGGTGCTAATGGTGGCTTGCGCTTTAGTCACGCCTCTGGCGTTGCTGCTGACAACCACGACTCAGTATATCCCGTTGCTTACGGTTCTCCCAATTCTCTCGTCAAAGTGTATGCCAATGAAGTTGGCGAATTTGGCGAAATGGTTGGCCCCCTCAAGACCGGTACTGTTGAACAGTGGACTTCGATGGGTTGGAAGTGGTTTGGCGCGTATGGCCGCATGGCTGAAAACTACATTATCCGTGGGGAATATAGTTCCTCACTTGATGCATAAGGAGTATTGACATGCCTCTCGCTTCTCTCGGTGGCTCACAAGCCTTCCTTCCCATTATCAAAGCCAAGACTGCTGCATATAGCGTTCTGGCAACGGAAAGTGGTGTTATCTTCACGAATCGCGGCGCAACTGCCTCGGTTACTTTCACCCTTCCCGCAGTCACAAATCTTCCCATCGGAACTGAATACACCTTTATTGGTGTATCGGCTTACGGCTTCGCTGTTGCATCAAATGGTTCGAGCGACAACATCTCAACCATGAACGATGCTGCTGCCGATTCCATCACCTGTACCACGACATCCCGCATGATCGGCGCGGCTGTGCGTGTTATCTGGGACGGTACTGCCTGGCTTGCCTTCCAAGCCTCCGTTGGTAATACCTACACCGTAGCATAATGAAAGTGGGGAGGGTAGAAATATCCTCCCCTTTGCTGATGCGCTGCTTTATTGTAGGCAATGGAAAGAGTCTTACTCCTGCTGATTTGGACTTGATAGCAGGACAGCCATCCATTGCCTGCAATCGTATCAATCTTTTTTACCCATTCACTAAGTGGCGACCTACTATCTACGTCCATCCAGAATCCCTAGCCCCTGACATTCCTTTTATTCAGGAGAATGTGGATATGGGGGTAACGTGTTATCTGGGGGAGCATTTTGCAGAGCCGCCGAGAGGCGTACACGGGATGAAGGATGCAGAAAACATTATCTGGATAAAGGATTGCCATCACCATTTATTGAATTTTGACAATCCCGAAGTGTTAGATGAATGGCATCTTCCCCAATTATGCTCTTTTGGTGGCTCTGTCAGTATCGCAATGCAAGTGGCAATACTGCGTGGATACGATGAACTTTTTTTAGTTGGTTGTGATTTGGAATACAGAGATAAGAAACCATCTCACATGCATCCAGATTACGAACACGGCGGTGAACAGCCCGCATTTTACGCAAGCAGAAACGCATTTTACGGGCATATTCAGGCGATGAACTGGATACGCAGAAAGAAGAAGAATATCAATGTTATCAATGCAACAAACGGCGGACTCCTTGAACTTTGGCCTCGCGCCTCGCTCTCGGATATTCTTAGTCGGTAACGGTGAAAGCCTGAAACAAACAAATCTTGACCTGCTTATTGGTCACGATTCAATGGCGGTAAATAAAATCCATCTAATCTACCCAAAGACAAAATGGAGGCCGACCCATTACCTAAAGGTAGATTATTCTGCTTTTGATGGCGATGACTGGAAAAGCGAAATCCTCCATCATGTGAATAATGGTGAGCAGTGTTTATTGTGGGATGCTTTCAGGGCAGGCGCACATCCGAGCGATGGAAATTACGAATTTATCCATGATGGGATTGGGGAGTTTGAGAACGTCCGATATATTCCCCGATGCAATCATCATTATTTGAGGCAAGGGGAATGGCACAATACTTGTACCGGACTTAATTCCATCCTGACAATGGTAATTTGGGCGGTGGAGTTAGGGTATCAAGAAATTGTACTGGTGGGATGTGATGGAAAGTTTTCTACACCAGATAAAGACCATTTTATTGAAGATTATTACAAAACTTGGGACGCAGACTATACAAATAGAAATAACATAAATATCCTGATGGCGCATGAGATTATCAGCCAACATTGCCCAATTCCTATTTATGATGCAACCGCAGGTGGATATTTGGAGATGTACCCGAAAGTGAGATTAGAAGATTATGCCTAAGAAAAAGCGGTATATGGTAGTCCCTCGAAGTGAGGGCATCAAAGAAACAGGCATCCAAACAGGAAAAGGGAAACTTACCTTTGGAGATAAAACCGCGCAATGGGTGGATGATGAAGGAATAGCAAACGAAATCAACACTCAACACGGACTGAAAGGCTCTGGTGATGTATGGGTAGCACAGGACGAAAATCTGGAATGGCACGAAAAACACGATGGACTTACGGACGGTAAAAACGTGGGAATCCATCATTACACTTTTCAAGGCGTAGATATGTCAGGCATCCGAACCACACGGGATAATGGTTTTGTGTGGGTGTGGCAGGGCGGCAAACAGGTACGCATGTCAAGAATTGAAGCCGAAGAAGAAGGGTACGAAATAGTCCCACAGAAACGCGACAAGCGGCGCAAGGGCGCGGAGGTACGGAATGGCATTTCTAGCCACAAATCTAGTGCAGAATATTCTTAGCGAACTTGGGCAAGTTGAGCCGAATTTTGGATTATTTGAAGCCACTGGTGGCAGCGCGACCACGTTTGTTAATACGAATTTTGGAAACTTCGAGAACCCGCCAGAACAGGACGTATTCAAAAACTATCTTGCTATTGTAGTAAGAGACGCGGCAGGCGCATCCCCAGAGGGTAAATGGGCGGTATGCTCTGCTTATGCGGACGATACTTTCACTGGAACGATTGCAACGGTAACAGATGCAATTGCTTCGGGTGATACGATAATGCTGGCAAAGCAGGATAAATTTCCATTGCCTCAAATCCTTTTCGCTATCAATAGAGGACTTGAGTCTCTTGGTGATCTACCGCTTAATGCGGATGTATCCCTTTTGACGGTAGATGGTCAGACAGAATACGAAATCCCTGTTAGTGTAAAGCGTGGATTGAAACAAGTATGGGTACAGGGTTACACCTCAGACTCTAATGATAACCAGTGGTTTCAAATCCACGACACACGAAACGAACTAACCACAGGCGGGACGGCTTCAATTTTATACATGCCCCAATATTCATCTGGAAGAATAATCCGTCTTATTTATGACGGGGCGCATCCTGCTGTTACTTCTTACAATTCGGTAATCAGTGAATATGTGCATCCTCGCGTTGCTACTTGTGTATCCATCATAAAACTTTTGGAATGGTACAACAGGCGGGATGAAAATCAGGACTCTAATTCATATTTCCTTTGGTTGGAAACTGAATACAGAACAAAATATTTACCACAGGCTTTGTCAGAAAATCCAACACAGAAAACGCGCCGCTCTGCCAGATTCTTTTCGTTGAGAAATGTACAAGGCACTCACCCGATTCCATACTCTACTGACTTTTCATAATGGCTAATATCCCTCCCCCTTTCAATCTCGAACTCAATGACCGTCATTCGCGTGGACGGTGGTACTTTCAATTAGATGGTCGTCCATCTGTGACTTTCCAAACACAAGACCAATTCAGCGTAGTGTTGAACGCCGAAGGGCGCAAGATTGGAGATTTTGACGAACAACGGGATTGGTCAGGCGGGCGTGGCGGGGAGAGATTTTCAGACGACCCCACAAAATACAAGGACGCAAAAGAGGCTTGTACTTGGATACCTGGTCATTTATTTCCGTCCCTGCAATGGCAAATTGCATCTGGCTATCGTGATGCTGAAATGTCGCTAGTCGGCTCAAAGTCGTGGCGCGGTTTGTATGGTACTACTCAAAGCATCTCCCGAACTGTCACGGCTTCGGCTACCTCGAATCGTGACAAGGTATGGTTGTGGGTTCGTAGAGTTGGCACACCTGGCACAATGACAGTAGAACTTCGCACTAATTCAGCAGGAAATCCATCATCTACTATTTCAAAAACTGTTGACATTACGACCTCAGATATTACAGATACTATATCTGTTTTACAGGCTTTTGACTGGACGGGTACAACAGCAGTAACCAGTGGCACGGTTTACCATATTGTTGCTTGTGGCGCGGACACAGACAACGATAAGAATCATTGGGAAGTTGCGGTAGATACATCTAGTTCGTCATCGTTCTACTCTGCATCTGGTGCGGCTGATGCTGGCTCTTGGACTGCTGCGACATTTTCCATGTATTACAGATTGACCGATGCGGACATTTCCCGCCGTTGGTGGTTCTTTATCTACTCAGGAAATTTTTACAAGGTATCTGATGAGTCAACTACAAAGCTGTACAAGTGGAATGAAACTACCGACCTTTGGGAAGAAGTAACAGGGCATGGATTGACAACGGTTACAGGGCGTCCCGTTGAGGCAAATGGATTCTGTTATTTCCCATGCGGAGACTCTACTGCCATCCGTGTTTATAACGGCACATCATGGGACGCACAAACAGTCTCAGGCGGTCAGGGGTGCGCCTATGGGCTTGCATTGGGATATTCTGCCGCTGATGGAAAAACGCAGATATGGCGATATAACAATACCCTTGTATCTGGTGGAACTACAACTGGACTTGCTAAATCTGTATCTCGCGCTGATATTGTGTCTGCCTATACAACCGACTTGGCTTTTAGAAATAGTATCTTAATTGGTACAAATTCAACAAACATCAACGGCATTGATACAGCAAATAACACCTTATGGGTTCGTAAGACAAATGAACTTGGAACAGTTGATAATGACAGATATACAGAATTAGACTACGGCATAAAAAAAACCCCGTCAGATGATAATGGACAGGCGTTTATTTCGTGGAACTCGTTTGTCTTTTTTAACTGGCTATTTTCAACTGAAAGAGTTTACGCGGGGACGGTGGATGACGTTGGACAGGGATTCAAAAGTAATTCATTCCCGTATGGGCGAGAAGGAATTGACTCAGCTTACACCACTTATATTTCTTGGTTACTTGTGGCGAAGGACGCGGGGACTACGGGAACATCCGCTGTCATGCTTTACGATGGGCTAAACTGGCACGAATTAGCAAGAGGTTGGGCGGTTGGTCGCAGGATACGGGATGTATTTATTCAGCCCGTATCAGGTGAGCGCAATCGCTTATGGTTCGATTGTGGCGGGGATAGTGTTTTTATTGAACTACCTTTTAACAAGGGCAATCCCTTGTATGATACTGGTGTGAAATACATGCATGAGGCAGTGATTGAGTCGTCTGAAATAGATATGGGAACAGCCTCAAAACTGCCTAAGTTCATAAAAGACATGACTATGACCTCAAAAAATTTAGACGGTGACGGTATCCGCGTAGACTTTGAGTATCAGCTTGATGAGAAGATTGGCACGGATGAATGGATTACCGCAAATCCTTTTATGGCGTCTCCTGAAGATACTATAAACATTAGTGAAGGAAACTTACGCAAATTTGCCTATCGTTTGAGGGTGCATACAGACAATCAATTAACTCCACCAGATATTAGTGGAATTGTGCCTAATGGATTTGCTCGCTCTGAATCACATCGTATTCTTGAATGTTCTGCCACTGTAAAAGATATGACCGTGAACGGGAAAGTACAAAAAGCGGAAGATACTATCAACTGGTTGGAGGAAGCCGCGCAAGGTGCATTCTTGGTGCATGTCAATTCTGCTTACCAACAATATGATGACTTTGACGCCATCCTTGCCCCGCCGAGCATTTACCCGATAAAGGTAACGCCTGAGACTAATAAGGTCACGTTTATGTTGAGGGTATTGTAATGGAAATAAAAGATTTACTTTTGAAGATTGCCAAGAATGAGAATCTAAGTCAAGGCGAATTAGACGAACTTGGAAGATTTGGAACAGAGACACAACTAAGAAACGCGCTTGTGTCTGGCGTTTTCAAATCACAAGAAACATTGAATGTAAAAAATATTCAGGCTGTAAGTGTTGAGGCTGATTTTGTTTCTTCGTTAGGTTGCAGAGTTTTACGAACCACATCACAGACAATAGCAAACGCAAGCGGGGTCTTGATAGAGTTTGGAAGTGAAATCTATGATGATGATTCTATGGTCAATTTATCGGCGAACAATGACAGGGTATCCATAAACACAAGTGGGCGGTGGCTTGTTATTGCTTCGTGTGTGTACACAGATTCAGGAACAGATTTACGCTCATTACAAGGTGTAATTTATGACGAATCTGGGAGTCCTGTTGGGTCTGTTGCAACAAATTACGCAGCGAAATATAACAGCATTTTAGATATGACATATCTAAAAAAAGGATGGTACATAAAATTTACGGTAAGGCAGGATTCAGGGTCGAGTAAAACTATTTCTTGGGCTACTGCAACTTTGGTTCTAATGAGAAAGACAGACACAGGAGATAGCTAACTGCCTCTTACTTTTAATGTTGGAACTGGTGTTGGTCTTGGAGTGTAATTTTTAGCGTCCCCTTCCAGTTCCCGAAGTGGTGTATATGTCGTAACTTCGTATTGGTATTCTTCGGATATTACCGACTTCACACACAGTAATTGCGTAGAAAAAGCAATGTTGTTATACCCGAAAGAAATACACTTATTGTTTAGATATGTGTAAGTAAAGAACAGGATAAATATAACAATCGTTGGAATAAGTATCTTTTTCATAATGTAATCATATCATGCCTAAGACCTTTGGACAACTCCCCCGTTCTAAATTTACCCCTCCAAAACAAACACGCGGAGGAAATAACAGCTTCATCACAAAGAAGCAGGAAGTCCCATTGACGGGACAGGTGCAGGGGATGAAAGCCGCTGAGGGTGAAGAACGATTAGCAAGGACGTTGGAAAAAGCAATAGCAAAGGGAATTGTCAGAGAGCATCGGTTTAGATGGACAACTCTAAAGCGTTCAACAATGAATTACAAAGAATTAGACGAATTGGTAATTAAGTCTAATGGTGAAGTTGTAGCAATATCCGTCAAGGGTGCTTCTTTCGTACATCGCGGAACTGCTGCAATGGAGCAGGATAAACTAAACGAATTAATTATCATGGTTCAACTTAGAAAATATGGATACCGAGTCAACGAGGTTGTTACAGTTAAAGATAGCGAACTGAAAACACAAGATGAAGCGGACAAAGTAGCAAGAAAATTAGGATTATACAGGTGAAGAATGACTCAGAAAAGTAGTTTAGTTAATGATGAAACAAGTGTTGAGCCAGTGTTCGCACGCGAGGGAGACCAGGTTGCCTACGTTATTACCGTTGCTGGTGTGGTTACTGGTATTACCTCTCCAACTATGACATTTTATAAAGAGGGAGGAAACTCCGATTTATCCTCAACCTACTGGACAGGCTCAATGTCAGTTAGCGGAATAAATTCCGTAGTAACAAAGACTACACAGAATCTAAAGGCGGGGAATTGGATTATTTCAGTTTTCGGAACAGTAGACGGGCAAGTTCAGAACATTTGTACTGTCCCGTTTGTCGTAAAGCGCAAGGGTGAAAAATGACCGACTATATTGCCATTACTGGTGTGCGGAAAAGGGATTTTTCTATTAATGCAAAGATTGTCCACTCTGAATTGATGGTGCTTTTGTCTATAAATTCAGACCCATATATTGACAGAAATAACAATAATTATGTTTCTACTAGCGGCAATGTGTATATTTCAAGGACGCCACAACTTGCAAACATTCGCGCAATTGGAAGCGTAAAAAAACGTAGTTTTATGATACAAACAAAGGTGAGACATGACTGATATTGTTTTAACTGGCCCAAGTGGTTTTACAAATAATATAAAAATATCTCCAACAGTTTCAAATAACGATCTTGTTGTGACAATCCTTACATCAACGGGAGGGACTCCATCTTCTACCGATCCCGCAATGGTGCGAATTGGAATAACAGATAGATACATAACCACCGCACTCAGTGTCACTAAAGCAGATGGCACGAATTGGGCGAATCTTGGAAGTGCCGAACTTGGTACAAAAGAAACTGATCTATTTTTATACGCCGTATGGAATACGAACCTAACTCCTGACGCTGTAGATATATTTTGGTCGCGTTATCCATATGGTCGTTTGTATTCTGACTTTTCATCTACCACGACAAATGAGAAATACGCAGCGATTAACGGAACTGCCCCAGCGTCAACAGATGAGTGTGTTGTGATTGGACGTTTTGCGGCAACTCTCTCTCTGTCTGGTACATCCCATTTATGGACAGTCCCAACTTACACAAATATAAACCTAATTCATCAACCGATTACTAACACAAGAATGCTAACATGGCAGCCCGTTGCGTCTGCGGTTGGAGGTGGTTCTTTTTCAATTTCAACAACCGATTTGGCGACCTATCAAATTGATAAAAATTGGTTGTCAACTGAAATTCACGTAGTTGGTACTGTTACAGGAACAGTAACAGCCGTTGGATTGACTGCTCCATTTGAGTCATTATGGATTTCGTCAACTCTACCAATTGGTAACTCAAAAGTGTCTGGCGGTTTATTGGGTAACGCTGAAATGGCTGCTGGAACACCAGATATTATCAGGCATTTTAAATATGATGGCAGCGCATTTTCAACTGGCGCGAGCGTAGTTAAATCGATTGGTAGATACGAAATATAACGGTTTTTTTATTTGCCACAAAAAAACAATACGCAAGTCTAATTTCATGCTACTTTGCCTCTCACAGTAAACGCCCAACGGCTGCATTACCTGCGCGCCGCACTAATTTTCGTCCGACCCTGACTGCGCCTGCGGCGCGTCAGGTTCATGCTTTGTTAGAAAGGCTTTTAGTTTTGCAATTCTTTCTCGCCTTTCACATAAATCCTTGAAGTGAATACGCTTTACCCAATCTCTTTTTTCTATGTATGCACGCATTTCAGACGACATCTCTTTTTCAGCTTTATGATACGAACAAAGGATTTCACCATCCCAATCTTCTTGCGCTCCATCTTGCGAACCACATTTATCACAAGTATATTCTGCTGGCATAATAAGCCTTTCTAACGAATTGCATTACAGGCGCGAAGCGGGATAGAAAGTATCCGGCTTGCCCGTGATTAAACCTAATGGGTCATCAATTCTATTCACGATGCGAACGCCCGCTTCAGCGTCCGGTGCATGTTGTGTTAGGTGGCGTTTAGTTACCACACGCAAACCACACCAATGACACCACAACATAGTATCACCATCTGGATGGCTTTCTTCCATTTTGTGCCAGCCGTAACGATGAGCAAAAGACATAAACCAACGATATAACCAATATTTCATAAGAAGCCACCTAACCGGTTTGCGTTAGCGGTTGGCGGATTATAAAGACTCGCCGCAATCCGCGCACACATATTCATTACCAGTCCAAATTGAGTTGTGCGTTACAGCCAATCCGATGCACGCTTTGTTGGGCTGCTTGCATGTATTAGTAGCACCTACAATAGCAAGAACATCGTTTGCAAATTCGGCTGGGTCGGAATGATTAGCCGCTACTACTGCACAAATATCCTGATAAAACTTTTCGTAATCCATAACACTCCTTTGCAAATTGTCAGCCCAACGGCTGCGTTACCTGCGCTGTCGGACGGTGAAACCGTCCGCGCTGATAATGATACAGCCTTGATAATGTTTGAGATGTCGCACACTACCCCAGCGTCAGGTGTACGCTTTGTTAGGCTTCTTCGCCTGTTGTTTCGATACGCTTGAACATTTCATCTGACCACTTAGCAAGAATAGCTATAACTTTTTTGTAATCTTCTTGCGAAATATAATCTTTGCTATTCGGCTGACATATTCCGCGCAATGCGTCTTGCGCTCGGTGAACATTCGCTAAGTCGCCAACAATGATATAAGCCTTTTCAGACATTTCAATTTTTTTCATTTTGCACCTAGAATCCCAACGGCTGCATTACCTGCGCGCCGCACTAATTTTCGTCCGACCCTGACTGCGCCTGCGGCGCGTCAGGTTCATGCTTTGTTGGGCAGATTCAACTCTAGCATACGGACTAATTTCTAAAACCATTGAGTAGTTGTTGTTCCAATCGCTTGGCACTTCTTTTGCTTGCGTCTGTGATATTTTTCTGAGTAACAACATAGGTGCTTCAAGCCTTGCGGCTGACCTACTGCGCCAAAAAAACTCATCACCAATCTTCAAAGATTTGAAATACATAATGTATCTGCCCAACCGGTATTTGCTTTACCTGCGGCAGGCACAGGTATTTGTCCGATTTGAACGCCAGCCTGCCTGACGTCTGGTACACGCTTTGTTAGGCAGATTTCCATTCTTCGAGTTTCTTTTCTGCCCAAGCCATCTCTGCTTCGGTAGCAGGACGGATATGTACTTCTTCGCCATTTTCAAGCGCACGTTCCATGAAACCAAAATCAGAACGATATAACTTGCCATCAACTTCTTGATAGATTGACGACATCATTGTGCTGCTCTCTCTGTAAAACTTATTACCTATGAATACAAGGTTCATCGTTTACTCCTTTTCTGCCTAACGGCTGCGTTACCTGCGCTGGGGCGGGGACGGCGAAGCCGTCCAGCCAGATAAAGCCCACAGTGTAGATAATGCTCATTTACTCCACAGAATCCTCGGCGTCAGACTGCACGCCTTGTTGGGCGTACTTCAACAACATATCAATCTTTCCCGCTACCGTGTAACTATTTGGGTCAAGACCAATTTTCACAAGAGCCTCATCAAGCAAATCTATTATTGCCTGACTTCTTCGCTTTTCTTCTTCAAGTTGTTGTTCAATACTTTTTTCCATATGTTCCTCCGCGTGCAATTTTACGCCCAACGGTTTGCGTTACCCGCTGATGGCGGCGGGTTTAGATTCACTGTCAGATTGTGCCAGCCCGCCATCAGTCGGGTGCGCGCTTTGTTGGGCGGCTTCAAACTCAGCACGCAACCTGCGTATTACATTTTCACGATTTACATTATCAGATAAGTTTTCATCGTGCCATTCAAGCACATCTTTTATTGCCAAAAGTAAATTATCCATGTGATTTCCTTTCTGTCAGGCGTCCGCCCAACGGCTTGCGTCACCTGCAAGGGCGGCAAGCCACAAAGTTTATAAATTACCTACGCCCGCCTTGTCAGGTGGACGCTTTGTTAGGTGGCGTTTCAAATGCGCCACTACTAAAAATTAAATCAGCGGACTTTTCACGCTTGTTGAGCGGACATACTTCGATAACCACGCTAGACAAGCACCAGCCTGTTTCAATCCAAACTTCTGTTGGCTCGCCATCTTCATCTGTTTCAGCCCAATCCGCTATGATTTCTTTCAACTCTTTTACTGTTAGACCATTTGGGAAACTTTTCATTTGCACAGAAGCCACCTAACGGTTTGCGTTACCTGCGTTTGCCCGTGCCATCACAGAACGGACATTCGCGGGGCAAGCCAATTGAACCAGTTTTACCGCTACCAGCGCACTCAGGGCAAACGTCAGGTGCACGCTGTGTTAGCCCGACTTTTGCCGCCCGAATGGACATTGCCATAGTGCGGGCATACTCTTGGATTTCTTGGCTCTTGCCTATCAGACCCGCGCCAGTTATCCAACTTGCCGCCCATTCAAGTCCAGCATTCCAAGCGGTATCTCTGGTATTTTCCAAAGTCTCAATTTGTAAGGCAAGACGTTTGGCTTCTTCTTCAAGGCTTGCGATTGTGCCGCCTGCGTCGTTATTGCCTTTCAAAAAATCTTCAATTATTTTAGGTGTTTCTGACATGGTTTCTCCTAGAGCATTGGCTCAAATTCATGGGTGATAGCGGTATGCTTATATTCAGGATAACCGCAAATAGAGCATGGCGTTTCGTTTTGTTTTTCGCTTGACATTATCATTTCAAAATATTCATCAGCATTCATGCGGACAGCCCATAAAAAAACATCAAACGCGACTTCGGCAATCCAATTACGGATTCTTTCTGATAACGATAGATTTCCCATGCTACTCCTTTGCCCAGAGCGGGCTAACGGTCTGCGTTACTGGTTTGTGGGCGGGCTGGGTAACTGCTTGGAAGCAGGATAAACCCAAAGCCAGAAAAATGATTATAAACCGCGCAGACTCCCACAAATCCAGTGCACGCGGTGTTGGGCGCGTTATTCGCCTTCAACCAAAACACTATCACAGCCAGGGCAAAGCATTTCAACGGTGTCGTCATCTTTTCGGTATGGCTTCATTTCTGAATAAGTTATTGTGTCTTGACAAAGCCTACAATAAACACCATTCTTCAATGCAGACAATCTTTTATATGTATCTGTTGAAATATCAAGCCAGTGACCAGCAGGCGTACCAACCGCCGCGCCATCGGTGCAATTCTGGCAAAACTCACCATAGGTATATTCTTCGCCGCAAGTTGAGCACTCGACTACCTGATACTTTGGCGGGCATTCTTCACAGGCAGGATTGTGACACTCCCAGCGAAAAGAAATACCAATACCAACTTTCTCCATAAATTCATCACACGATGAACAGCGTGGTGGTTCTGGATTTTCATACGGATTTTTTGCATAGTAGCCCATGCGATTTACTCCTTTGCGCCACGAAGCGCCCAACGGTTTGCGTTACTGGCGGGGCGGCTTGCAATACCCACACTCAGCACAAAAAAACTTATCCCATTTACTTTTGCAATTAGGGCAACGTGCCGCCCTGTCCAGTGCACGCGGTGTTGGCTGTGTTTCTGCCAATGCGAACTGCCCTGCATGGATCGCGCCCATCAAAGAGCGGAGGGTTTCATACTTGCCATTGCTGACCATCTTCGCCCATGCGTTATCTTTGGCGGTGCGAGTTTTCCCGCGCTCTGTGCTTGATTTTGGGGCTGGTTTCCCAGCCCCTTTGTTTTGATTAGTTTTCGACATAACCGAAGTCTCTTACCATTGTGATTGTTTTGCAATTCGGCGTGGTGGTTGCGATACCATAAAGATGTTTGAAAGAGATTGAAGGAATTGTTTCGCAAACTACGGTGCGGACATCTTCAAACGAGAAATCTTTTTGCACGTCGCCTGTATTGATTTTCTTCATGTAGGCTGAAACCAGAGTTGTGAGGCTATTGAATTTGTTCATTTTATTGCTCCTGTTTTTGTGTGTCTTGCTGTTCAATAGTTGAATAATACTACCGTTGTACAACGCTGTCAAGGGTAAACAGGAAACTCGTTTTAGTGACTTTTAGCCATGCAAGGAAACAGCCAACTATGTGTTTACCAATTCCGTATATACGGAATTGTCCATTTTTTCAATCATCGCACGAGTAGCCAGCCTGACAAAATCATTTCTGCTGTACCCGTTTGCCTTTATCCAAGCCTCATCTTCCTCGAAAAGACGTTGGCCGTATGGGTCGGCGTATATCTTCGGGCGTCCCTGCGTCCCCTTTCGGGTGTGCTGCTCTGCTCCGCTTATTGTAATACGTGTGTAGGTGTTAGAGGCCATAGGAAAAGGGTCAGGGCGTACAGGGTATGTACGCCCTGATAGGGAGGGAAACTAATTAAAAGGATTTGGGCGAACGTTCAAAAGACGAACATCAAACTTATTGACGTTATTTCCGCTTTTGGTTTTTACCTTGCCGATGTAGATGATTTGAATTGGAGTACCAGGCTGTAAGTGGCGAAGCTGTTCAACAAGATTATCGCCACCATTCAGAAACACGCCGTCTTTTGTCTGGAAATAAATCGCTGGAATTTCGTCAAGCTCGTTGGTGATTGAATTGCGTTTCTTCATAACACCAACGCCATTGAAGATTGCACGAACAACCATATTAGGCTGATTGAACTCGAAATATTTTGTTTCCATGCTGACCCCAACTTCTGCATCATCAAGGTTTGGAAATTCGGCGGGGTTGAGGATTGAAACGCCAGTGGGTGCGTTTTGCGGCGCAAGAAGCTCTGTAGTCTCGCCTTCTGCTGTCTGGATTCGTTCAAGTTCGTCATTTAAGAATTGTTCAGTAGTCATTTTCATTTTCATTTTCCTTTTCTAGTGATTAGTTTTTGCCGTGAAATAAACGGTCACGACTTCCGCTATTACCTGAATTGATAATTGACGTACCCATTGCCTTTTGTGTTGCGAGAATTTACCAGCCGTTGCTCGAACTCGTTACGGGCTTCAAACTTTGCCCCACATCGGCACATCATTCCACCATGTGTCGGGAAGGCTTTTTTGTGCTTGCAGTTCGGATCATGTGAGAAAGTGAGAGGTTTTACCTGTGCGTTATGGCGTTCGATGTCTGATAGTGAAATTGAGTAACTATCATCCCGCTCTGATGCGGAATCAAGCCAGCGGCTATCCTCGGCGACCTCTGCGGCTACCTGCTCCGCATCTGTAAGTGATTCAAGGTCAAACGCGATTTCAGCAGGATTTGGTACAGTGTCACAAGCCTCAGCAAATGCAATCAATGTAATAAACGCATCTTCATTCACGTTTCCAGCCTCAGCAACTAACTGAGCGGCAAGCCATTCCTGATGATTTACGTTGTTGTTGTGTTCGCATCCGCTGGTGAGTCGTACAGCGCAAATGTCACATGCGCCAATTGCTAGATAATCAGTTTGGTGGTTAGAACTAAATGTGAAAGACATGGCTATTCCTTCTCCTGTTCCTGTGCCTTCAATAACGCTTCAATTGCCTTCGCTATCTGTGCCTCAGTGAGTTTCATTTCCTTGCCAGTGGCGCGGATGGTCTCTACTGTGATTTCGTTCGTTTCACCTACTCGGCGGCCTATGATTGTGTCGCTCATTGTGTCACCTCGGAAAGTACTTGCTGAAAATAATTTTCAATTTTTCTAACAGCCTCGTTTTCGCGCTCTGGATAATTTGCGGCAGAAACGTATGAGACTGCCATAATAGAAACATCAATTCCAGTTTTCAACGCCTCCACCAGCTTCTTGTTCTGTGCTTCAAGGGCGGCGATGCGGAGGTTTTGGTCAACAATCAGGCTGGTTACTTCGTCCGTAGAAAAACCTTGAATTGAATTTACAACCCTGTATGCTTTTTCTGATAGTTCGCTCATTGTGTTCACTCCTGTTTGGTGGGTGGTGCTGTTCGATAGTCATAATTATATGCAGAGTTTACATTTTGTCAAGTACCAATTTTCGTAAGAAAACAAACAGGCAAACAAAAAAGCCCCGAAGGGCTTATAGGTCATTAGTGAATACTAATCAGAGAGTTACTATTCACTAACGCCATTCAATAATATAGTGGTCTGGAAATAGGAATATCTTTTTTATAATGCTATGCAATATCACATTGACCGCTTTTGGGTCGTCATTCCTTATCCACTCGGCCATGTAATCTAATTCATCGAATGTATCTGCAAACTCCTTTTGTGCGCGGGCGGTTCGCTCGGCATCCAGTACACGTATCTGGATTTGCTCTAATTGCGTCCGAAGTTCTCCAACACGTTTGGCGGCGTTCCTCAGTCATATTGTTCAGGTTATTGTTTATTAAATCAATAACCCGCTTTTGAAAGTCTGATAACTCAGACTTCCCACCGATGAGACCCGCAGCCCTGAAAACGTCCTCGTCTTTTGCCCCAAGACCTGCGGCAATTGCTAAACAAACATTCTTGCCAGCGTTGCGCCTTCCTGCATAGATATTACTAAGCACAGCCTCACTCAGGTTGTGTTTTTTAGCATTGGCATTACGGACAAGTGTTGCCCTGTCTGGTATGCCTCGGCTCTCCATTTCATTGTCTAACCAATCGGTAAAGTCGCTCATAATTTTTTATATTTTCTCACGTCATTGCTTTTCATGGGAAAGTTGGTACTTGACAAAATGTAAACCCTTTGATATTATGAAGCGTATGAAATCAAAAACATTCACACCAGAACAAATCGAAAAAATCAAAAAAGCGGGTTATAAGCTCCGCGCTGAAAAAGGCTGGTCGCTTGAAATGATTGGTCAAAAATACGGACGCACCCGCTCCTGGGCTTCTTCTATTGGCCTCGGCAAAGTGAAACGCTTTTCAGCGGTGATGAAATGACCGACTTTACCGTAGCACGTTCTCGAATTGCCTTGTGGTTAGCACGCAAGGCATCCTCTCAAAAATCCACCAGTGTAACCACTGGAAACTAGCCAGAAAGGAAAATAACATGAGCGAAAACGACAAGCTGAAAATAAGAAAGTTTTTATTTGACGCGATAGACAAAGCAACTGAAAAAGATGAGTTCATGGACATCATGATACCGATGCATTGGGGAGAGAACACGGTTTCCCTTGCGGCAGATTCGGCAGCGAATGTCTTGATTGCATGTTTTGAATCACAGATGGATAAAGAAAAGAATAACTAGATTTCCTCTCACTCCTCCTTGGTTGTCCAACCCCTCCCCGCAAGTAGCTAACGCCGAACGGCTGGGAGGGCGCGGAGGAGAAAATTTCATAGGTCAGTATCCAAGTGGATGAAGGACGTAGAGAAACAAAGCCGGAGTTGGTTTGCTCATTACGGCAATCAGTATCTACTAACACAAGAAACATCGCAGGTTCAAATCCTGCCTGACCTACAGCCCAAGATGTGAGTTCGAGTCTCACCTACGAGTAATAGTAGCTCAAAGGAAGAGCAAGGCAGACCACTAAGATGAAGGTTCGAGTCCTTCCTGATTTATCAGTAGCTCAAAGGCAGAGCAGTGTGAAGCACGACCTCAGTAATTTCTTACTCTTTGCGGAATTACTGAGAATTTAGAACCCTTAACAATTGAGGCATAGAAATTAGGCACTAAAGCCGCTTGGCGGCGTGTCCGTGTAGTGAACGGAAGTGATGACCTCATACATATTTTCTTTTTTTGAAGATTGAGAGATGGGCGCAACTTATTGGAAGTATATCAATGCAACTAGGTGAGGGAGCGCACCCACAGCCCGCGTAGACTTGTAATTCATCGCCTGTAAAGATACTAAATCGGCGAGTGGCGAGGAATGAATTACAGCCGTAATAAGTGGATTAGCTGTCAAGAGCCTACCGTTTGAAATTGCAAAGATTTTCCTAAACGGCCATTCTATCAACGCAGAGATAATGGACTCTGTCGCCCATCTCTCAGTTTTCAAGACAATCACAGGTAATGCCGAGCCGCTGAACGTGCCTGTTTTGGAGTGACGCCCTGATTGTAAAATCTGCGTCAAGTGAGGAAAGCCCTCACTTCAATGATTAATTTTTTAGGCGGCTCATTTGATATTACTGCGGCAGATCAGCCGCTTTAGTTAGTCCTAGCGGTATGGCTCTTAGTACATGCTTCGAGAAATCGTATCAGCCATGAAGGAACAGACACCAGCCGCTAGGCATTTACATAAAGTCCGACATGGTGCAGGTTCGACTCCTGCCTATTTTTATAGTCGCCCAATTGGTTAGGGCACGGACAAACAGAGGTTTGGGTTCTAGTCCCAATTTATGGTGTAACGGATAGCACACTGTCTTTCCTCAAAAGTAACAGCGCAATTGATGGACGCTGATACTCACCGCAGGCGGGCATGTTCCGCGCAATGTACGGGCAACCGCCCCACTCTCGCAACGGGTGGGGCGGGATTTGTCAGACAATATTCCAGGTCAATTCGGAATCAACTCGGCGGGGGTCGGATAAAGGTCATTGAATAAAGCATACAGCAATGCACAACGTTTGTCAGCACTTTTTTTATTGATGAAAGAACCCCATGAGTACCAAAGGAAGCAAGCAGTCCACCGAAGACGCAAAGATGGAAGCGAAAGCAAGGGCGGTGAGGCTTCAACGAGATTTGGAAATCCAATTAGAGATGACAAAAGACCCAGCCGAGCGTTGGGTAATACAGGCAAGGATTGATAACTTGAAGGCACTAATCAGAACGATAACCAATATCAAATAGAGGAAAAGAGGAATGAAATGGACTGGAAAAAAGCATTTACAGAAATTGAAGAAATCGAACTAGAAGAAACAGAATTAAAAAATAAGCTTTCAGAATTGCGAAAACGGGAATTGAGTATCCGCCGCGATTTATCTAATTATTGGGGTGAAAAATATACAGGCTTCAAGATAGGCGACATCATACAATGGACAGAGAAATCTTGGCGCGGTAAAGAATCAACTGTCAAAATGGTTATTAAATATTTTTCTGCTTATATACGTCATGGGGAATACGAGGAAGATAAAAAGCCAAGTATTCACGGAATTAGAATCTTGAAAAATGGCGAGGTTGGAGAGCGCACGGAATCAGTTTACGACCATCAAAATTACAATCCTGTGAAAATAGGGCATATGGAATGAGCCTAATCATCAAACGCGGCAATCTCTACCTATCCAATCGTTACAACTGGCAGCCTATCCCCGACCTGTTCCCTGAGTGGCACTTGGATGCCATTCTCAATTGCATGGGGTCGGTACAGGTAGCTAGGGTAGAGGCTGGCGTTATCGATTTGGACAGGCTGGAGTTTGAGAGGATAGAGGTATGAAAAAATCTAGTCTTTTGATAAACGAGCCACCCTTGCAAGTACTCCCATCTTTGGCAAAAGCAATAGGGCTGAATGAAGCAATAGTCACCCAGCAGATTCATTACTGGCTTGAAAATCCTAAAGCTGGCGTAGAGCGTGAGGGTTTTAAGTGGATTTTCAATACTTATGACGAATGGCATGAAAACTTTCCTTTTTGGTCAGTTTCTACTATTCAAAGGGTTTTTATCAGTTTAGAAGGAAAAGGGGTTGTAATTTCAGCACAACTTGACGCAAAAAGTAGGGATATGCGGAAGTATTACAGGCTAGATTACGAATACCTTGACACGTTGCAAGACATCAACTTGACGTCATCCAACACATCACATTGGCATGATGTTAAAGGTAATACAGAGACTACTACAGAGAGTAAAGCAAGCAATCTTTTAGAAACTCAAGAACTTCTCTCGAAGGCATCTCCTGAATGGGCTTTACTGGCAGGTGTTGCGTTTGACGATAAAGCGGTTATTTTGGCGCAAATCGAGCAGGAAGCCATAAACGCTTTTGAGTCGGCTTTTGCGCTCCAAAGGCCGTGGGAGTGGTATCCGGATAGTCCAGCCGACAAGAAAAGAACATGGGAAGATTTCAGGGCTTACATTGTGAAACTTTACCAGCAGGATAAGGATTGCTTTGGTAAATACGTCACATGGTCGCGCCAGCCATACGTCAAAGGCGCGATGACCGCTCTAGGTATAAAACGTAATCCGCAGGACTTCCCCGATAGTTGGGCTGGCTATTTAGCTCAATCAGTTATGTATAAAAGAGAAGAAGAATACACGAGGTTGTTATGAACGAACAATGCCATATTTGCAATAGTTACGAAATAAAGCACTATCGACAACGAAGGCGTGACGGTGTTTGGGTAGTTACGGCTCGCTGTGAGAATGGACATATTCCGATAAAGGGCAAGCCGTTTTATCCAGTTTACCAGTTCGATGTTGATAGTCTTCCAATTTTGCCAATCCAAGAACCTGACGTTTTACAGGTGGATATGTTCAAGCCACGCGTAGTTTGGAAGCCAGAGCCAATCAAGAAATACCCTCCAATGCCAAAGCCGAAATATAGCGGGAGAAACTTTCCGCAGCCGATAGAGGAAAAATGACAGACACAATTTCTTTTGCTCGAAAATATGCAGAGCATGGATGGCAGTCATTCCCGTGTAAACCACATGACAAAACTCCGCTTGTGAAGTGGGCTGATATGGCAACAACAGAAGATAACATGCTTGTTGGGTGGTGGGATTTGAATCCATCAGCGAACATTGCTATAGCCTGCGGAAAGCGTTCAGGAATTATAGTTTTAGACGTAGACGCGGCGCATGGTGGGCATGAGAGTCTTGCTGAATTACTTTTAGAACATGGGTCTTTGCCTAGTACGCCAGTTTCAAAAACCGGCGGCGGCGGTGAACATATCTTTTTCAAACATCCTGGCATTGAGATTCGTAATAGCGCGGGAAAACTAGGAAAAGGGTTAGATATTCGTGGTGATGGTGGCTATGTTATCGCCCCTCCGAGTATTCACCCGAATGGCACTTCTTACGAGTGGGAAGTTAGGCCGTCACAGGTTGAACTTGCAGACATGCCTAAATGGATGATTGAACTACTCAAAGAAAATAATCCGACAGTAACAAAAGAAAAAACGGATAGTAGCGATATTGTAAGCGGTGAAAGAAACAACTATTTGACAAAGATTGCTGGCGGTATGCGCCGTATGGGTCTTAGTGAAGATAGTATGTTTGCCGCTCTTGTTGTCCATAACCGTGAAAAATGTAACCCGCCTTTATCTGAGGGCGAAGTATATCAAATCGCATCATCTATTTCACGATACGAACCACAAGCCGAGCCACAAGTAAATAAGCCGCTCCCCTCTGCAATGGGAGTGATTGAAGTCCTAGAAGCTGAAATCAAAGAACGAGAACGCGACCCGAAAGAGGTTTGGGGAATCAATTACGCATGGCCTTTTATTTCTAAAATTACAGGTGGAAAACAAAAGGGAGAGCTAATTATTTTAGCTGGCGAACCTGGTGTAGGTAAATCATGGTGGGCGCATCAAGACGCTTTATTTACCGCAGTTGGGAATCCATCGAAGAAAATTAGTCCTACACCCACACTGATTTGGTCTGGCGAAATGCAGCGCAAGCAGGTTTACCGCCGTTTCTTTGAAATGTTAGGAGTACCTAAACGCGCCATGCTTACTGGAAAAATGAGCGGACGCGATTCTAGGACAGGTGAAGAATTTGACCATTGGCAGGTATTCAGCGAAGCAAAAGCAATTGTAATGAATAGCCCGATTTATGTTTCTGATACTTCTTTAGACATAAAAGAGGCAAGGGATTTACTAGAACGCGAGATAGGAAACCACGGCATTGAACAAGTTGTTTTTGATTATGACTGGCTTATCAATGCGCCTGGGTCAAATGAAATAGAACAATCGCAGAATATCAGCCGAGCAATGAAGCAAATTTCAAGGGATTTGAATTTGTCCGTGATTCTTATTTCTAGCGTAAATAAAACTGGCATGGATTCAACAAATGAAAATGTTACAAAGTCCAACGTCTCAGGCAGTGGTAAGAAGTTACATGACGCAGATGTGATTTATATCCTAACGAAATTCAACGAAAGCAAAAATAAGGATATGAACATACTACCTAATGAATATCCGCTTATTTCAACGTTGCACATTACAAAAGGCCGCGAGTTGGATTATCACCTACCAAATGGCGCAATCAATTACAAACGGCAATCCCCTAACCCTAAATTCAATGAACTCCGTGACCCTAGCGACATGCCAGGATGGATGAAATGACCCCCTCCGAAGAAGATACCGAAATCCTGACCAACGCCCGCACCGCTTATGAGGCTGGCGAGATTACGCAGGAACAGGAAATAGACGTGAATGTAATCGTGATGTTTGCACAAGTAGAAAGGATACTGGAATGAGCGCATTAGAAGATTTGAAAGAAATTAGCCTAAATAAAATTTCACCACTAGAGGCAGCGGTTATTTATTTATCTCGCGACTATGAAAGTGATGCAGCGTTAGCCGCCGCCGAACTCGCCGCACTCACCCAGCGGGCAGAGAAGGCAGAGGCAGAGCGGGACGCGCTGATGTATGGAGTTATTTGGGCTTTAGGTTATACAGATTTTGGAATAGGTGAGCCTGACGACAAGCCTGCTTTTTGGTGGCGTAAAAAGTTGATAGATATTACCAAAATTACGGAAGACAAAATTAGCCAATTTCTCCGAGGTGACGTATGAACATTGAATTATCTACCCCAACCAAAACGGTACTAGACGAAATCTCCAACCCGAAACTAAAACAGCGTGATGTTGCCAAGACTTGTGCAATCATTATTATGTCAAAAGTTGATGCGGATTGGAAAGCAATAAACTCTGCAATTGTTGAAAGATGGTCACTGTCTGCAAGAGAACGAGTTTTAGGTATGGCTTGGAGAATGATAGAGAAACGGAGTTTTGACGCATGACCCTAATCAATGCGGAATCAATCCAGCGAAATTGGGAACTAGGCAACAAAGCCGACAAATACAGCAACGCCCGCCGCTGGCGTGTGGCTCTCCCATCCTTTCGAGCCGTTGGAGCGCGTGACGGTAGAACTCAGCAGATCGCCAATGCAATCTATGCGGCAAACAACAAAGAAACTCCGCTAATTGAAACACAGGAAGCCCCAACAGACACGGTAGAACGGCTGGCTAGGGCGTACAAGTATTTTTACAAGCTGCTAGAAGTGGACGGCCTGAAAGCCCGCCGCGCCCGCAGGCAGTATGGATACTCCCGCTTTGCAGTCCTTTGGGATATGTGGCTAAATTACGAGTTTGACATCAAAGAAAAAGGGTTCGAGTACCTAGAACTCAAAATGGGAAATCTCGCGCTTGAATTATTTGTGAGCGATGTTGAGGACGCATCCCCTGAATGGAAACGCCGAGCGGCGGGTATGTATTCCAGTGCCACAAAGTTACTGACAGACTTTGGAGTACCAAAAGAACTCCGCACAGCCGCAGAGACATACGTCATTGAATATGACAAGGCATTCCCGAAACCACCAAAAGACCTAAAGAGGAAAGTATGAATAACCGTTGCGTAGTTCTCGCCTCCCCTACCCGCTGCTTTCGTTGTGGCGGGTGGATGCAAGAGGGGCAAATGGTCATCTACGAATGGGATGAGAGTTTAGACGGGTACAAACACCGTCATTACAGAAGCGGGCTATGCAGTCACCGCCGCTCTGCTGAACATGAAATAGTTATGGCAATTATAGAACAGGAGAAACATGACAATAATCAATTTCGGAAAATATAAGGGTAAGGATGTAAAAAAACTACCAGTTGAGTATTTGCACTGGCTACAAAATCCGATTATTAGGGAGAAAGGCAAGGCAGATATTTTATTCAATGTTCCTGAAACAATCAAAGAAGAATCAAAAAAGATTATTGAAAATATAGACTACGCATCAAAAAGGAACGGCGGCGCTGTATCAACAAATACAGATTACATCATTGTAGGTATGGGAGATTTGAATTTTATTCATTGCTTCCCTAGTGTTGAACATGCGCTTGATTGGCTTCAAAAAACGCATGAATGGATTGACCCAGAAGATGACCGCGTTTTGATTTGGGAAGTTTTATCAAGTGGCCACAAAAAAGTGGTATGGCATTTTTCAGGATGGCATTGGTCTTACGATGAATTTGATGGACTAGAGCAAGGCAAATACATCGGACATGAAAGGTCTGTTTACGAAGAAATGATGGAGGACTGATGGTACTGACCCTGAACACACCGCCGAGAGCGAAACCGAAAACGCTCCACAAATTGAAAGCAAAGAAACGCGGACATATTCGAGGGATTTGTCCACAATGCGGATTTATTTGGGAAACACAACCAGCGCACTTTCCCCACTGCCAAAAGGAACTTGACCAAATCCGCTTTATGTCGAAGCCTTACAAGACAAAGACTCAAATTTATAAGATGGCTCTTGACCGTCTTTGTCAGTTGATTACAGAATGGCGCGATGGTTGCAAATGCGTCTTGGAAGAATCGGACGGTGTGCGGTGTGGTAATGTTTCGCAATGGGGGCATGTAATCCCACAGAATAGCGGCTCATATCTTGTTTACAACTTATCAAACTCATTCCGGCAATGTAACAGCCACAACATGATTCACGACAAGCGAAACCCTGACATTTATTTTTCATGGTACGCGGCGAAGTGGGGGCATAAAGCAAAAGACATGCTCAATCAGGCATGGAAAGAAAATATCGGAATTGATTGGAGTGACGTTGATTACTGGAATAAGCTAATCGAGTTATCCGACCTTTACGAAATGCGGTACAGCTTCGGAACTGCAACGCTAGAGGAAAAGGTTGATGCTGGCTTTTACGGTTCGATAATCCGTGAGGCTTGGATAAAGGAAGGGAGAATTTGACATGACAAAAATAGGTCAATTTGAGAACGCCCCTTGGTCATCCATCGGTTTTGTCGTCCCCGTCCCTGATTTTCAAATCAGCCATGAGGGAGCGCAAGGTGTAATGATTGAATGTCCTGCGTGGCACTCCGATAGTACAGTGCTTGAATGGATAACGAAAGAACGCGGCGGTCATTGGGTGATGGCGATTTGGAAGATTACCAGATGCGGCGTAGAAGAAATCCTACCGAACCCACACCAGAACAAGCGCGGGCTTTGGGTCTACTTAGTGAGGCGCACATGAAATTTATTATCTTGGATACACCCGCCATGCAGTACTCACAGTTCGGAAATATTGTTGGTCTTGAATTTGTCGCCGAGAGACACATCGGCGGCGAATTGATGATAGGCAAGGTTTATATCCCACATGATACGGGATACCTACCCGTCAAGATAAGCATCTTGAAAAGAAATTTGAGGGAAGCATGAAAAAGGAGGCATACGCCTGGTACATAGTAGAGGCAATAATTTTTATCGTAGTTTTTTTGTCACCCGCTGGAATTGATTTTATAACTCAGGTAATCCAGTACAAAATATTTACCATAATTTTTG
>ERZ869925.218-NODE-218-length-40783-cov-48.674696_pt1 | contig 40783 bp, 47 predicted proteins | sample MGYA00579311_ERZ869925 | MGnify/ENA primary metagenome ERZ869925 (study PRJEB32216, sample SAMN09231817) | wastewater metagenome | place: USA: Maryland | collected 2016-07-30 | study: EMG produced TPA metagenomics assembly of the PRJNA472060 data set (Reclaimed...
AAAAAAAAAAAAAAAAAAAAAAAAAAAAAAAAAAAAAAAAAAAAAAAAAAAAATATATACATATATACCCCCCTCTGGGTCGCAGAGTCGCATACCCCCCCTCCATAGGTTGACTGTTTACTAATTAGTTAGGTGTTTATTTATGTATATGTCTATGCGACTCTGCGACCCTGCGACCCAGCTTAACTTTATGAGTGTAATTAACCGCTTAGGGTACTTTTTCTATGCGACCGAGCTATGCGATCCGTGCGCCCGAGCTAGCATGTGTACACCCTTTTTACAGTTCCGTTCGCGGTGTTCCTGATCTGTTTCTCTGTAAGCATACCCGCTCGTTTGGCCACATCGATCACTTCTAACAGGTCTTTTGATCGGCGTATTTTATAACAGCGTAATAGTTCTTTATAGGTAACCTCTACACCCTTGTCGGCCTGTTTCTTCCTGATGTAGTTGCACAAGTCTATACAAGCTAGATGAGCATCCTCTGTTACGTTCACGTTTACCTGGTCATCTACAAGGGCCTTTGTGGCATCGAGCCTGCTTGTAAGGAACTCGACAAGGTAAAGGACTACATCCTGATTAATATCAGGGCCTGACGACACTGCCACAGACAGCCTGCCCAACTGCTCCGCTGACCTGGTGTAGATACCCTCTAAACCTGTTCCGGCTCGGATCTCGTTGTTGGCTAGGCTGTCACAATAACGAATGTACTCCTGGTACTCTGACAAAGCTGTTGCGGTGAACTTCAGGATCGTTTTCTTGGGGTCTAGGGCCGACTTGATGGCCTTGGTAACCTCTGTTACCAGGTGCTCGTCAATAGGCTCTTCATCTGGCAGGGGGGCCTCTGTAAGAGCTTCCTCGAAGGCTATGGATGCTTCTATGGCATGGCTCTTAAGTGTGGCTAGGAGGCCCTCAGGGAGCGGTTCTGCTGGCTTGTAATACCTGTTAGCAAGGCGCTCGGATTGGTCTGTTAGCAGGATAAACCGCTGTAGGAGGCCATCTATGATGGCTTTACGGTCAAAAGAGGCGGCAAGGGAGTGGACTACACCGTGGGCAACCAGGTTTAAACGTGGATACTTGAGGATGATGGGGGCCTCTTTGGCGCTACCAAGCTGCCCTAGGGACTTATAGGGCGAGTTTGTGGAGGTATAGAGCTCTAGTAAGAGGGGTTTACATGCTTTGATGTAGGAGGCCGAATCTGTGGCTTTCAGGTTTACGAAAAATCCCTCTGCCTCATCCAGCATGATCATGCCGTGGTGGTTATTCATCTCAAGGTAACGTGCGAGGCCCTTGGCTGAGGGTATGCCAAAGGATAGGAGGCGGGAGCATCCAAGCTTTGCAAAGGTGTGGGAGATAACCTCTTGAGCATAATTCTTCCCTGATCCCGATGGGGCCAAACACAGAAAGAAATTGGATGCTGCATGGCCCTGATCGGATTGGGTGGTCGGTTTGAGGGTGCCAAGCGCTGCAACAGAGGCCGCAAAGGCGAACGGAGGGAGCGGGTATTTAGCATGCTCTGATATCTGATGCGTCATCTCCCCAACAATTCCAGGACACTTGAAATAGAATTCAGGGGGCAAGGCGAACCGTGATATCGAAGCTATCGGGCGATCCTCCTCTTTTATGGGGGCCCGTTCAGCATCTAGAACCTTGATTGCTTGCCTACGTTGCTCCTCTAGGAGGTCTTGCTGCTTCCATGCTACGAATTTCTGTACTTCGGCGTAGCGTGATCCACCTGGTAGCCAGTCACTTGCAGGGATGAATCGAGCGGCAGCGTACCCATGGAAGGCATACAGGGCCGTTTCAGCATCGACCCACTTGGTCATAAGGGACCCTAGGAATGCTGACATCTCATGGTGGCGGTTGCCTGCATCCACTGGTTCGGTGCTTGGATGGTAGGGGGGTTTCGATATGGTTTCCCGTGGGTCGATGTTCAAGACTGCTAGCAAGGAATCAAGGGTATAGAGGGGAACCGTGGGATTCTTGGTGACTATGCTAGTTTCAAACGGGGCCGACTTAAGATGGTTAAATCCAGGAACCCGTAGGACCTTTGCATAGTCCGTCATGGTTTGGTCACAATTCTCGATAGCAAGGGCCGACTGTATTTTCTGCCATTTTACTATGTTTTTTGGGGTTTTTTCGGTGTGTTCTAGCAGAAAATAGATGTGATACTTTCCAGGAGAGGATTCAACAACCAGATGCGGAAGGATGCTTTTCTCTTCGAGGAAGGCCGTAACGTTGTCAATAGGGCAGTCATCGGTATCGATGAAGCATGCAGTCAATCGCTGCACTGACTCCTGTGAACGCGGGATAGTCTTACCAGGGTGAATGACCCCATCCCCCTCATTGACCATGAAAAAAATCTCAACACCCTGTTTGTTTAGCGTGTGAAGCTTCGGCATCGAGTCATGGAACTTCTGAGGGGATAGGGTAACACACCCCACGGGTTTGTTCTTTTTTAAGAATTGCAGGGTTATCAGGCTATAGCCGAAACAGTCTAAAACAGTAGTAAATGACGAGTTATTGCTGATCTCTTGAGTCATAGATCCCCTTCATGACGTGTATGTCTTGGTTGTACTACTGGTTTGCCGGTATAGCGTAGCTGTTATTCAGCTTCTGTCGAGGCTGTTTTTTGAGCCTTACGATTGCGAGCTTCGATAGCTTCCCGTAGAAGCACATCAATCATGTTAGAGGCGGGCCTGGTCTCTTTTTCTGCTAAAACCCGCACATGCTCCAAAGTCTCTGTATTAATAGAAAATGACTTTACTGTTGTTTTACGACCCACCATAAATAATCCTATAAAAAGTAAAATTAATTGTTGACAACTTTAAGTATATGCTGATATGGTGTCTTTAGGCAAGAGAAATGGTAACTTATTTAGGAGATAATATGAAGACACGATTGATAGGCATGAGTGTTGTTTTGGCGGCGTTGATGACTGGTTGCAGCTCAAACATGAAACCCTTTGGTGCTGAAGGCTATGTTGACCTGCACGCCGATGCAAAGGGCCTGCAAGCATGGTTCGATGGTACCAATGGGCTGTTGCAGAGCGCTAAGGGTAAACCGAACGTAATGGATAATCATCATCGGTTGCGTGCTGCCGAAGTTGATAAGGAGAAAACGGGGTTGATTCTGAAATTCTCACGGCCTACTGCGCCAGCTCCTGAGAAAGAGGAATCGGGTAGCTAGGATAGGGAAACAGTGTAAACAGACTAAACAGGAGAAAACATTATGACGTCGCACCGAGCACTAATCTGGTTAGAAGCATACGGCATTTTATTTGTGGCAGGGGTAGTGGCTGTTTGCACGGGATGGATTCGAATTGGATAAGCTGTTTCCATTCCAGGCGGAGGCGCTCGATTATGTGTTTCAGCATAAACGGGCCCTCTTAGCCCTCGATTGCGGTCTGGGAAAGACGCGAATCTGTATCGAACTTGCACGGAAGCTTGGTGAGAAGCTTACAGTTATCTGCCCCGCATACTTATCGCGGAATTGGCAGAGTGAAGTACAGAAATGGGGGTTTACTGGCGAGTTCGAAGTTTACAGCTACGATGGAAGCAGACACCTCGATGAACGGCACGCAAAAGGAATCCTTGTTATTGACGAGGCCCATTACTGTAAGAACTGGGAAGCCCGTCGTACCAAGCGAGTGCTGCTAGCGGTGGCCCCTAAGTTTAGCCGAGTAGTTATGCTAACAGCGACTCCGTTGGTTAAGAGTGCGGCAGACCTACACCCTCTGGTTAGTACGTGTGAACCAGGGAAGTGGGGGAAGTTTAGGGATTTCTGCGAGAAGTATTGCAACAAGAAAAGAGATGCTTTCGATCCTAGAGGGTTTAAGTGGGTAGGCGTTAAAAATTCCGAGATATTAAGAAGTACAATGGCCGAGTTTACGTTAATCAAAAAAAAGGAAGCCGTTATGAGTCAGCTACCAGAAAAAACTATAGAGGATTTCTATTTGGATATTACGAACGGGGCCTATCCTAATGCGGCAGTCAATGCCCAAGTTCATAACGATATAGAGGCGGGATTTATCACCGAAGCTGTAAAAACTGAAAGGGAGAGAATCGGCAGGGCCAAAGTTAGGGCGATTGCAGAAGTGGCCGATAATATTAGTGGGGATACCTCTGTAGTCGTGTTTGCACATCACCGGACTGTGTTGTCCATGCTTGGTGAGATACTAGGATGCCCCGTAATTGATGGAGACACTCCTATGGCTACCAGGGAACAACTGATAACAGGGTTTCAAGAAGGAGAGTTCACTAGATTAGTGGCAAGCATCGGCGCTTGTGGCACCGGCGTAAACTTACATCGTGCCAGCACCGCCCTGTTTGCCGAAATGCCTTGGACTGCGGCTGAGTTCAAACAGTGTTGCGATAGGTTGCATAGGATAGGCCAGAAAAATGCTGTTACAATTTATAGATGTTTAGTGGATGATACGATCGATACCGCGATCCTCCACACGATGCACAGTAAAGCCAGATTTAGCGCTGATGTAGGAGTAGTACTATGAAATACTTTATTGGAAAGAGACGATGGGACCCAGAGAATGTGCCGAAAGAAGATCCTATCTTCTGGTTTGTATATCATAATGCTCCCGCTGTTTTTGCTGGCGCGTATGTGCTGGTACTTATGGGACTTATTTATTTGATAGCAAAGATGGTGGGCCTATGAAAAAGAAGAATCCAGCGGATGCAACGTTTAGAAATATTAATGCTTTGAAGAAGCGCGGTAAGAGCTTGGAGGATTGGGCGCGCCGCGTTGACCTCTATCTAACTAAGCTTGGGCTTGAGGTCGCTCAACTTAGATATGATGCCGGGCTAAACACAGTTGGTAATGTATTCCCGGCAGGTTTTTGTATAAGTCCCAATCCAGGGAAACAGGAGAAAAACATGGCAAAGAAAAAGAGCACCAAAAAAGGTGGAAAGAAGTCCGGAAAAAAAGGTTGTTAATTATATTTTCCCCTGGCTTGTATATAGCAGGGGTTTTTGGTCCTACTATTGTGAGGCTTTAATATGACTAAAGAAGAAGCACAAAAATTCCTTGCTGAGCTTGGCTTTGCAAGGTCCCCCAATGCGGATGCTTATATTCTGAATGAAGGAGACAATATCTATAAGGTAGAGGTTTCCGGAATAGAGCTTAATTCGTGCCGAGGAAATAACTGGTTCGTTGAGATGCTAAAAGACAATATTGCTTCAGTGGCAAAAAAGATCCAAGAAGAACGAAAGAAGATAGATTTGGAGTAGTAACATGACTAAAGAAGAAGCACTGGAAGCTTGGAGTGCGGGAATGGGGTCTGCCTCACAGTTTTACTACAACTATAGGTATAATGCCGCCCCTAACGACTTTGAAGAGTGGTGGAGCTTGCGATCTTCACAATCTCAGCAAGATACACAAACGACTACAACAGGCGACGGAATACCTTATGAATACAAACTCAACTGGTCAGGTTATCTTAATGACGGCACTAGTCAGCCTGTTCAATATAGCGGTAGCGCTGAGCAACGCCCATGCGTTACCAAGTATCCCAAGAAGTAAGCTTCTGGTAGTCCTCCTAGAATCACCAGGGTTACCAGTCTGCGATCTAGAGATGGCATCAAAGGTAATCGACGGCGCTACGCAACAAGTGTCCCCTGCTGTAAGGCTACGTACTGAGCTTATGACCATACCGCATCCGTTCCCAGAGCTGAACACCTTAGCTAACAAGACAGCCCTTGCAACGTCACTTCTCATACTAGCAAAGAGAGACCCAAGATTTAGTAGGCATCGTGTACACTTTCTTACACCGGCCCTCGTAGGTCCTGGTGGTGAGTGGTACAGCTACGAGATGGGTAGCTCACAGTGTGCTAAGCGCGCAGTAAGTGTTGGAAGTTGTATAGAGTATAACGACCTAGGACAGAATAGAGTTATTGCGTCGGTATTTGCAGCGGCACATGGAATGCTGCACGGTCATGGGGTCACACATATATATGGCATCAATATTATGGACCCTGATGCGTTACCATACAGCGTAGAATACAATACACTTCCAGTTAAAAAGAGGACTAAGAGGGAGGTGCGGGAATGTATCCGAAAGTAATAAGCACGGGGGAGCTACCACAGTTTGATGATTTTCCTTATTCAGAAAGGCCGGAGATGTCTAAGGAATATAAGAAGTTGTATTCCACCGTAGCCATCGACAAAGAGGTTATAGACGGCTCAAAAGATGTGGCATCTTTTATAAAGAAGAAGATAGAAGCTTTAAATTCCAACATTAGATTAGGGACATCCCCTATTAGCTGTTTATTTACGGAATCAAAATAGGAGCCTTATGATCAAAAGCGTTCGTTTCAACAATCTTTCTCCACATCAACGCCGCGAATACGGGGTAGCTACCATACCCTTTGCTAAAGGCGAGTGGTTTGGATCTCCAGCGTCAGCAACTCTTGTAAACCAACCTGACGCGAGGGCCTTTTATCTGCGTGCTTTTGGTGCCCAGTGGAACGACGGATCATACCGTTACGGTCAGGCCTACATCCCCTTACTGATAGACGGTAACGCTGAGCCAGTTGTACAAATAGACGTACAAACTAATCCGAACGAGGTAGCCCCACCACCACAGACTCCAGCTAGGATACCCATAACTTCCCCGGCCCCTGTGGGCATTAACGGAGTACCCGTGCCAGCTAATGCAATCATCACGGAGCTCATCGAAACTAATCCAGCTCGTACGGTGCTACGGGTACGCTATCGCACTGGGAATTTCGTGGTATGCCTATATCTTTATGTGTATGCAGATCAACAGTTCGTACCGGTTGAGATTCGGGTTACTGGTTCTAATCCGCAGATTCCCGATCTCGTATATCCATGTAACTCGATACTTCTCGGCGTTGTGGGGACAGCTATTAGCGTTTATGGCTCGCCAAGGCGAGGGGCTTCAAGGGTTGACGCTTCCACGATGGTGCTCGCAAGTAACACAAGCTTCGGGGATGGGCAGTCACAATGCTGGTACTGCAATGCATACCTCCCTGGTAATACCCCCTATAACCAACAGGCAGCTGAAGCCGGCCCACTTAACGGTATCTCCCTAGATTGGCGGGCATCAAAAGCCTATGGGCCGTTTGGGATACTGCCGGAAGCGTTAACGCAAGATCCTGCTCTCAAGGCCCAGTATGCTACTGAGATTTACGCGGAGTTTAGGCAGTTTAAATCAAGCGCTGGTAACTTGTGGGATGACATGCCGCTAGGGCTTACAAAGCTGCCAGGTGCTGCCGGGGATCAACGCGACTTCGGCATGATTTCAGCGCTTGATGCTATGGACTCAGGCCGGCCCGAGCTTTTAGAGATCTACAGGTTTAATGCGCTTGAAGACGCGATGAGACCAGGCCATTACCATGAGATTGACGGGCAACCTGTGAAGGCATCAGCTCACCCCAATTGGATCTCTTGGTCGGGACAGACTCACTGGCACCCTGTGGTGTCGACTGACAGGCTCGGAAAGACTGAAGTTGCTGGAGGCCCGCAGTGTCACGACTGGAGCGGTAAAGACAATGAGCATTGGAGTAGTAACCTGCTATCAGCGGCAGCACTCCTTACGCACTCATACCAGTTGGTAGATGAGCTTAACACGGAAGCAGAACTATTCCTGTCATGCTGTACTGTCCCAAGCATGAAACCGGGATGGGCAACTAATTCCATGGGACCAGCTCGTGCGATAGGCAGAACCTATAACGCTATGGCGCAGAATTATCTAATTACGGGGAGGGCTGATATTCGCGCGCGTGTACTTGCTAGGACACAAGAGTGTATAGCTCAGCAATGGCGCGGGCGTGCTACGTCGCCAGTCCGGCCTCTTACGGTTATCGGGCCAGATGCAAGGCAGTTACCGAACCATGAGAGTTGGTTGCCGTGGCAGGAATCTCTCGGCGTGCCAGGCTTAGAGGCGTGGTACCAGGTAACTGGTGAGGGTATCTACCGTGAGCTAGCGGTTTTTGTAGCCGAGAGCATGGTAAAGTACGGGTGGCGAATAACGACAGCTCCGGGTGGGCAGATAGCGACGTACGATGTTGGTAACGCAGTCCGGTGGTATCCCGATGGTACGCCGATTACGCCCGAGCAATACTTTGACACTACACAGACGTACTACAACCCGAGCCAGATTATGAGCCTCTGGACTGTCACGACACTCATGATAGTCAAGGACCACTATGAGGGTATCGTTGCGGTGGATGTGCGTCAGCGTGCGGCAGAGCTGTTAGGGCTCATCACAGCGGGGCGTACGGGCGTGTATGACCGCATGGGTGAGTGGTTGGTATAAAAATAATAGGGGGGATTATGAAATACTGCACATATTGTAACTGCGAGCGACCATACTATTTGCAACAAGAGGACACTGACGCCCCTTTGATAAAGCATTGTGCCTATTGCCGCAGTGTTCTGTCGGGTAGTACGGGCACCTCAGATAATGATGGGCGACCGTTTGAAGAGATCCAAAAAATAAACCCTCCTTCAGATAGGCTAAAGGAGGGAAACGTCGTATGACTACCGCGTTTTTTGGCAAGAGTAACGAGAACTATGCAGGCTGGTCGAGCGCATCGGTCTCGGCAAGTGCGGCCTCAGTGCCACCCTTGTTCGCCACTGCGAGGACTTTCGCTGCTTCAACGGCAGTGAAGAGCGTGTCCAGCTGTTCCTGCGTAACAGGAACGCCGACTTGCAAGCCTGCGATGAACGTTCGGATCTCGTCAATCTTAAGATCAAGCGCGGCAATGCTCGCGTTTGAATCAACGAGGGCCTGTGTAGCGTCAGCAAGTGACTGGGTAACTTCAGCAAGAATAGCCATAAAATATGTCTCCGATAGTAGCCAATTAATAAGCGCGATGCGTAGTCGATTAAGCAAGGCCAAGACCGCGTGTAGAATGCACATAATCAAGGCCCTCGCTTTTTTAAGTTTAGTATAGCTGTATCCACCAATGCCGCAAGGATATATTCATATGAATAAGTATACAGTAAACAAAATCATTAACGGCTGGTTAGTGGATGCCTGTATTACCAGCGCGGATATAGACCGACTAGACATGGCCAGCTACACCGTGTTTCGTCAGGTGTTTGTGTCTTCGATAGCAGAGATTTCTGAGGTTATTGATTCCTGGGAATCCCATGGACACCCTGGAAACAAGAAGGGACACAAGGTTGTAAGCTTAGTAAAGGATACTAAAAATGCCGACTAAACTAATTCCTTTCGAACCTAAGTATTCCGCCGATGGGCATGCTTTGCTATCCATGAGCGGCGCTGCACGGGAGATGCAATGCCCGGCATCGGTGGTGCTTGGGAAGGACATTAAAGGTAAGTCGTCAGATGCGGCGAAAGAGGGCAGCGTGGCCCATGAGTATATTGAGAAAGCTTTACCGCTAGCTATCACTTCGGCCCCCTATGATACGTTTAACCTCCACAAAAAGGAGTACGGGGACAAACTAGCAATATTAGCAAGCATACCTGACCCTGAGATGCGTCAACATGTTACGGATTACCTTAGCTTTATAGAGGATCTAGTCAACGATAACGTTAGCCCCCAAGACACAGCTATTACATACTTGATAGAGGACCAGGTTCACATAACAAACAACAGATGGGGCACGCTCGATTTTGCATGCTTCATAAAGCGTGAACGTAACTCGCAAGCCTTTATCGTAGACTTCAAATACGGCCGCTACCCTGTGGTTGCTAAAGACAACTGGCAACTCCTTTCGTATGCAATAGCGTTAGGTAACGTGCTGGACTGGCGGCAAGAGGTAGACATAACGGCCATTATTTATCAGCCGCGAGCTGGCGGCGAAGTAGTACAGAAGTGGGATTTCAACTCCACTTATGCACGGCAGATGCACAGCAAGTTGATGCAATCCGAGCGTAAGATTCTAAAGATGATTGACAAAGAGATCCCGCTGGAGTTTAAAGCAGGAGACCACTGTAAATTCTGTAAAGCTGCTGGCGTGTGTCCCGAGCTTAACAAGGTTTTAATTGCGGAAAATAAACGCCGTGTTGAACTGCTACCCAATGAAGTTGCGAGCGAGGTATCGGCAGTCTCTACGGATATCTTAATAGATATTTGGCAGAAGAAGGCCCTTATAACTGACTACCTTGAGGCCATCGAACAGACACTACAGGAGCGCCTTACACAAGGTGAAAGTGTCCCTGGCCTAAAACTAGTCCAGTCAAAACCACGGCGAACGTGGAAAAAAGATATCACGTATGTTCAGAAAGAGCTGTCTAACCTTGGCGTTATGGAGCCTTTGAAACCTGCACTCAAAACTATCGGTGAGATAGAGAGGCTTGTAGGCAAAGGTAAAATAGGCCACCTTACCGAGCTAACGCCCGGTAGCGTTGTGTTAGCGGCTGAGTCTGATCTGCGTGATGCTATAGATACGACATCGCCTCTTAGTATGATCGGCGTCATACCGACACCGAGTACTGAAGGCAACGACTAAAACAGAGGAAACATATGAAAAAAGCTGACAACAAGGTAAGCGTACTTAGCCCAGTAGGAATAATTAACTTTCCGTACTTGATAACGGCAGATAGTGGTAGGCCCATGTCTGACAACAAGTGGAAGATGGACTTCTATATTTCAAAGGATAAATTCAAGACGGATGGCAAGCCACTTGTAGATGCTGTGCTTCAGGTGGCACGTGCCTACTTTGGTAAACCTACCATCTCCTTGAAGGATTTTAAGAATCCCTTTGTGGATACGGATACTTTGACTAACGTGGATGCTCGGCTTAAGGGGCATGTACGGCTGCGAGTAAAGAGCACCTTCAAGCCACTTGTAGTAGGGCCTGGTAAGGAGGAGCTGTCCGAAGATGCTATTAAGAACATTAAAGGCGGCGACCTCTGTCGGTTTGTTGGTGTGGCTTACCCATACTCACAGCAAGGTGGTGGTGTTACAATTGGCCTTAATGTAGTCCAGTTTGTACGTTCTGGTGATGCATTAGGAGGCGGGGCCTCTGCTATGCTTAGCCTGATTGATGAAATTGAGGTGCCCCTTGAAGACCCGACCGAGACGCAAGAAACTGAAAGTGTATCTAAACCTCAAGTTGGGGGAAAAGGTAAAGCAAGCAACTCTAGTGCCCGTGTCGTCGACCAGGGCGTGTCTGCACTAGACGATAATCCTGACAGCGCTCTTGATATGGACTTTGGTAATTAGTCTAAGCTGTAACCGCTATAGCAAAGATGAAATTACTATTTGGGGGAGAGGATAGCAGTTGCCTCTCCCCCTTTTTATCCATAGAAAAGGATCAACATGCAAGCAAGCATAGGCCCGTTCACATTCTCATATAAGTACTGCAAAGACCATCTAACTCAGAGTCTAGCCCTGGAGAAGCTTACCAGTAGTTCCACCAGTATTTTGGGCCTTGACATTGAAACATCCAAGCTACCGGAGTTTAAAGAGAACCCGAAGGCTGGACTAGACCCACGGCTTTCAAAGATACGGCTTGTGCAGATATACGATGGGACCACGGTTTACATTTTTGACATGTTCCGCATATCGGCACCTAACCTGGTAATCTTGAGCACTTTGTTAGCCAACAGACCCTTTATCGCCCACAACGCCTGTTTTGAGATTAAGCATCTTAAACTTCTTTTGAAGGTTCAACTCAACATAGAGTGTTCGCTGCTCCTGGGTATGCTTGTTGACCGTGCAGAGAAGTCTCCCTTTGAACCAGAATCAGATGAGGCCGAAGAAGACCTTCACTACAGCTACAAAGTTTCCCGTGGATATAGTTTACAGGCCCTTACCTACAAGTACTTTAACTTTAAGATTGATAAAGCAATGCAGGTTTCTGACTGGTCAGAAGAGAACCTGTCAGAGCAACAGTTGGCCTACGCTGCCCTTGATGCGGTGCTTACCTTTGAACTGGGTAAGCGAATGTACAAACAAGTTTCTCAGTACCGTATGGCTCGTGTGTATAAACTGCTGCGATCCATGCAGCATGTTATCACGGATATGGAGCTTAACGGATTCGGGTTTGACAAAGATACCCATGCTGAACTCTGTATAGAGTGGCTAGGTAAGATGCAAGGGGCCCATGCTACATGCGAGAAGCATTTTCCGGGGGTAAACCTAAACTCAACAAAGCAACTCTCAGTCCACGTTGAAAAGGCTTTTCCTGCGAAGCTTGTTAAAGCGTGGCCCTGTACGGAAACTGGCTGCCGAAGCTTCTCAAAAAACACTTTGCTAGGGCTACCCAAGTCAGAGGCAATTGATAGCCTGCTAGACTATAGGCACTGGGCTAAACTGGTATCCACGTACGGGGAGGCCCTTGCCGCTAAGATTCATCCTATTACTGGGAGGATACATGGCGACTTCTTTCTAGGCGAAACTCGTACAGGGCGGCTTAGTGCTCGTAACCCTAACCTACAGAACATGCCTCGTGGTGGAGAGATGCGGAAGCTGTTTACGGCAAGCGAGGAATACAGCTTAGTTGTGGCCGACTTTTCCCAGATAGAGATGCGTGTAGCTGCGGAAGTTTCTAGAGACCCGACCATGCTTAAAGCCTTCAAAGATGGCCTAGACCTTCATAAGTATATTGTGATGGCTGTTGCTAAGAAGCCCTACAAGTCTGTTACGGATGACGAACGGCAACTTGGTAAGGCTGTAAACTTTGGTCTCCTGTTTGGTATGGGGGCCAAGAAGCTACAGCTCTATGCCAAGCTCAACTACGGTGTAACCATGTCTCCCGAGCAAGCCGAGGAAGCTTGGAGCGTATTCCATAAAGTTATGTACCCCACGTATTCAGCGTGGTGCACATCGCAACGAGAGAACGCTACAAAACTAGGTTATACAAGAACCCCTATGGGTAAGATGCGTAGGGTTCTAGAGGATGAGGTTTACACAAAGGCCGTAAACACTCCTGTGCAAGGAGGGGCGGCAGAAGTGGCTTACTGCTCCCTTGTAAACCTACGTAACAGTCTTTTACATCTTGAGATGACTAACATAGTCATAGTAAACATGGTTCATGACGAGATAATCCTCGAATGCCCACAAGGATTAGAGGATGTTGCAGGTGGCCTCCTTATTTCCAGTATGACAAAGGGGATGCTTGATGTATTCCCTGGAGCCGAGGTTACTGGCTTAGCTGAAGCATCTTACGGTACGACGTGGTTCAACGCTAAAGACAAAAAGAGTAGGAAGCTATGTCAATCCCCTTCGTCTGCGGTATTGACCCCGGTGCGTCTGGAGGAATCGCTGTTTTAGACGCTCATGGTCATTGGGAAGTATACCCGATGCCAGAAACTGACAGTGACGTAGCAGACTTGTTTCGACCTATTGCCTGGCCTGAATGTGTTTTCTTCATAGAGAAGGTTCACTCAATGCCAGCGCAAGGAGTGGCCTCCTCGTTTACATTTGGCAAAAACTACGGGGTGCTGCTTGGATGCTTGAGGGCCCTACGTTGCCGAACAGAGCATGTCCAGCCTAAAGAATGGCAACAATTGGTTGGCCTACGATACCCTGTTGACACTCCTTATAGTGAACGAAAGAAGCTAGGCAGGGCCCGCGCTCAAGAGCTATTCCCACACATCAAAGTTACCCACGCTATAGCGGATGCCCTTATGATTGCCGAGTATGGCCGGCGTGTTCTTACGGCAAGGCACTCGCCATAGTTTCTAAGGGGCTTAACTGATTAGTAGGCATTTTGGCTCCGGGAGGTTGCCTAGATTGCATTTTCTGCATCTGATCAGGGCGAGGCATTATCTTCATATGGGAAGGGTTATTAAGAAGGCTTATCTGCTCGGCAAGGAAGTTGGCATCGATAGTTCCCTGATGATACATGGATGACATGGTCTGCCCGTACAGCTTCCCTTCAGTTGGATTGGTAAGCACGATGTCATTACCACGTACCATCTCCGATGCTAACCCTGTAATCGAGGGCTCAAATAAGTCAGGGCGTTCAGCCATTGCAACACTAACAGCGGCCTCCATTGCCAAGGGATCTTTTCTCGCTATGGAGTCCTGAAGGATAGAGGCAACGTCGGGAGACACCTGCGACATGAGCGCCTGAGCCATGTTGGGGTCAGCCAATACTAGTTCAGGGGAACGAGGCATCTTCATAGGTTCCTGTTGCATAGGGGGACTCATTGCTAACCGAGCGTTCTGTTGGTCACTACTTGTGCCTCCGAATACTTGCTGTCCCATCTGCTGCGCAATGGCAACCTTGTCTACAGGGGGTGAGTCTGGGCCTCTAGGTTTCTCTTCTTCAGGGACCTGCTTGGCTGCATCCATAAGGGTTTTCCACACGGCGGTATAGTCTGCTTTTGCTGCGGGAGAATTGAGAAGCTTAACGGCTGCGGGGCTTCCTGCGGCTGCTTTGAAGATGAGCTCCTTAGCAAGGATAGACTGGGCGGACCTTTTGGCTTCGACTCCTCCGTAAAGTGTGGCCGCTAGTATTCCCAAACCGGTTCCTAAAGGGCCTCCTACTACAAATCCTCCCGCTGCTCCTAAACCTATTGCCCCTGTAGCCCTTATCAAAGGTTTAGTTATGGCCTTTTGTAAACCAGCCCCATCAGACAGTAGTTTCTGGCCAACGGTGCCTTCCCGGCTAAGCATATCAAGAAGGCGGTCGGCTCCTTCTTTACCAAACAGGTGCTGATAAGACCCTAGGTTTGCTGTTATACGGGTGGCCCAACTGGTAGGGGCTTTTTGCAGCAAGTCTGTAAACACTAGATTCTTAGCGTTCATTAACTCTTCTGGAGACATTACGGCCACAAGCTGCTCGGTAGCTTTGGGGTCATTTAAAAGTAAGTTTCTAAACTCCTGTAGTTTAGCGCGAGGGTCTTTTAAGCTTTCCCGTGCACTGCCCACGGCCCCATCATCCCAAGTCTCACGCATCTTTTTCCAAGCTGCGTTTGCTTCTTCATACTTTGCATATATGGCAGGGTCTACCTGATCTTTGATCATACCCTCCATGTGCTTTTTGAGTTCCATTAGCTGAGTTTTGTGCACGCCGGTAGCCCGGCCTATCTCGGCTGATAAGTCATTTTTTAGAACTCGAAATTCTTTAAAAGACATTTTTGGAGGACCACCAGGGGCTACTGTAGTAGCTCCAGGAGTCATGTCCATTACTATGTCTGACGGCCCTGCATTAGGGCCCCCTGGAATAGCTACGTCAGTTGCCTTCGAAGTAGGCTGTAATCCTGACATTTCAAACTGATCCGGGGCGACTGTAGTTACGTCGGGGGGTGTCCGACTGTCCATTGCGGACCCATATTTACCCACTGGATTACTCGGGTCTAACGCACCGGCACGGTTTGCTACTATTGCGTTTGCTTTATCGATCCCAGAGGACACATCTATTTCATCGATACCTAAGTTTTGATAAAGCTCATCAGCATCTTTGTATGCCTGCTGACCACGAGTCTCTAAACCTGACACAATGCTATTAGTGCGCTCTTGAAGGTTAGTAGGGCTTGTTAAGGCATCGGGCACTATATTGCGCAACTCAGTTGCTACATCCCCGGCTGTCCTAGTAACTCCATTTGATAGTGTTTTCTCAGCCGCCCCGACACTAGCCCCACCAACTAAGCTTCCTACAAGGGGAGCCCATTTGCTATTGGGGGCGACTACTTCTGCTAAGGTAACTCCGGCCCCTGCTGCTATACCTTGCAGGGCCTGCATGATCATTTTAGTTTTGGATACGGGAAGAATATTCTTCATTACGTTTGAAGATAACCCAGGCTTATCAGGGAGTCCTTGCTCCGTAAGAAGTCTATCTAACTCCGAGGAGTTAGTCTCTATGGGTTTACCTCCAGTAAACTGCTCTAAGCCTTTACGTAGTGGATACCCAAGCATGTCTGTTACAAAAGCCCCTGTTTCTAAAGGACCGCGTACAAGCGGGCTTACAAGGTCATCCTTAACGTTCCAGTCGCTAGGGGCCTCTTTTGGAGGGGCTACTTTAACAGAGTCAGACCCTGTTCCAGCTATTCGTTGTGAGCGTAGACCACTTGCGGCCTTCTGTTTAGCCTTGGCTAGCTCAAGCTGTATCTGTATTTCTAAGTCTAAATCTTGGTCTGCCATAACTAATCTGCATTGTAGGCTTTAAGAGCTTCTAAGTAGGCCGCTTTATCTTTGTAGTCCGCTGGATTAGGCATAGTAATAATGTCTGTTTTTGCCTCTTCTGGAGGGGCACTCTTCATCATCTTTTCTAAACCACTGGTGCGTCTACCACTAGCTTTTTGTACATCTATTATGTTTTTTATGTCTCCTCGTGACATATCTTGTAGGTCTAGGAGCCTATCCTTAATAGTCTGTACGGAGTCATACGTAGGACTGCCCTCAATAAGCGGTGCAAACATCTCAGTGTCCTGATTTGTTAAAGCTCCTGAATCCTTTGTGCGGGCGTAGGTTTTCTTAGCAACTGCTGATAGGGCATAGAATTTGAATACAGGGCTGCTTGGATCTTTATAGGCCCCTGTAGCTCTACCTGCTTTCAAAGCGTTTAGTAGACCCTGATCTTTAGGATCAAACGAGTTTACCAAAGCTTTCATTTTTTCAAGAGTTCTTTCAAATTGTTTTGCGGCCTCTATTTTATTTTCTGTTTGAGAAGACACAGGGCGTACGTTTAACCCTTCAGCATACTTGTACTTGTTTAGCTTCTCGAATTGCTCCTTAGGTAAACTTAGTTCCTTTACGATATCATCTACGTCTACACCTTTTCTGTCAGCAAGCTCTGCAACTATGGTGGGGTCCATAGGAGTAACCTCGTCCTCCTTGTTTTTACCTGCGGCCCTGTTAGCCTCAGATTCCTGATGCCGTGAGTTTATCCCCGCTTCGTGCCTATTAAATCGGCTCTCAACATCCGCCGCATTCTCTGCTTTCACGGCAAGATCAATCCCACCTTTGTTGTAGGTATCCCCTAGTTGCTGTGCTCTTTTTTGGGTGGCCGTATAGTCAGATAGCCCTAGTTTGGCTTCGGCCGCGGCCAAGTCGTTTTCTGCTTGCTTGTTAGCCGTCAGTACTTTCGTATAGTTTGCGGCCCCTGCTGCTCCTGCTTTAGCTCCATAGCCAGCACCTTTTTTACCTGCAAGGGCGGCCCCAAGTATCATTGGAATGAGGCTCGCTACCCCCGTTACCATGGCATCATTCATGGAGTACTTGGATGTGGGCTGCTTTGACAGCGCCAGCTTCTGGGATACCTCTTCCATCTTATCTGGAAGCACAGCCTCCAATTTTTCCTTATCCTTTTTTATAAGGTCTAAGGAGTCGTAGGCATCTATATATTTAACTCGTGGAGCCATACGTTTTACTGTCCTCCTGAGGCGTACCTGTCAAGGAGCGCCTGTAATTCTGCATTGCGCTGTGCTGCGCTAGCATTTATTCCGGCAATACGCTCATTAGATGAATACCCCTGCCTAATAAGGTTATTCTGCTCCTTAGCATTTCTACGGGATTCGCCTATAGCCAAAATCCCCATGGTGCCCCCCTGCTTTAAAGCTCTACTTGCGGCCTCTTGGCCAGCGTTGAACTTCTGCCTACCAAACTGATCAGAGTCGGCACCACGAAGCGTGTCACTATACCTAGATAGGGCATCAGTTCCACGAGAGTATTCATTGGTCTCGTTTTGATTTAATACCCTACCATACTCATCTATAGCTCTACGCTTCTCCTGGGCCCCTTTTACAAACAAATCGTTTTCAGCGGCAGCGGATTGCTCTCCGTAAGCTTTAGCAAGATTAAGAAGCTGCGCGCCTCTCTGGGTTGACCCTGTACGTGCTACCGATTGCCCACGCTGCAACGCTTGGGTACCAGTTTGAAATCCCTTCTCCATCTCTCTACGATTCTCAGATCGTAAAGCATTCATTTCCTGAGAGTCATAACCCTGCGTAAGGTCTTGCAGGCGACCCATAAAATTAGTCATCTCATCAGAGCGACGTCCCGCATAGCTAGCAGAATTAGGGTCACTTATAGCCCTAAGCTGATTCAAAATGTTCTGAGTCTCGTTGGACCTACTAGCATCCACGGTGGACAACGGTCCTAGGTCAAGGGCCCTATTAGCTTGCCTGCTCGCTTTAGCTAGGTCAGCACCTATGCCCTTATAAAGCCCGTCCCCTTTAGGTTTAGAAGCGCTTTTCTTCTTTTTTGCCATATTAGTCCACCATATAAAAACCGTTTATGTATGTAGTACAGGTCACGCCTAGTGCTCTGGCAGAACTATCATACCTAGCCACTTGCACATTAGGCCCAAAAGCTATGAACCCCTGGGCCATGTACGTAGTGACGTTGTCCACAATTCTACCTACGGCTATATGTGCTCTGTTAAGGTCAGTAGCTTTAGGTGTTACAGGCAATGATATATTTATAGCAGCACTGGCGACACCCCCAAAGGTGTTCTGTATAGTAGCCGTAAAAAATACTGTTTTATGCAATCTAAAATAGTTACCAGAAGATACATATAAATTAGGCACGGTCATCGACGCTAATAAAGGGGCCATTACGGGGGTATATTCCCCCCACTCTAAGGGAGACAGAAAATTAGCCAGCGTTTTCTTTATAGCCGTTATTTTGGGGGCCCAATTTAGAAGGGTATTACCGGAATCTCTTCCGTACACAGGAAAGCTCATTCTGCCATCCTATCTTTAGTGTAGACGTTAGATACTACGGTGTACTCATAGCCAGTTATGATTGGAGGATTCTTGTTTACAGTTCCTGAAAATTTAAACTGTAATCTCTGTGCTTTTGTGTCGGCGTTGAATTTACACTTGGCCTCATATGTGGCCGCAGTATCAAAAGATAACGTCCTAGTACTGCTTGCTGTGGTGGTACTCCAATTTCGAAAAGTATTAACCAACACTTGAAAAGATGCCGCAAAATAGCTTGGCTGTAGCATATACATCGACAACTCTTGCCACACTTTGTTTACCTTAGGGTAGTTTCCGTCATCCCATTGTGGCGAGAGTTCCCACGGGTATGTTTGAGCGTTGTCTATGTAGTCTTGCTTAAGGTCAGAGGTTTCTTTATCCAGGCGCTTAAACGTATACCCAGTTAGCGTTAAGCCATCATACGTCCAGCTTTGATGATAGGAGATGTTATTAGCAATAGCTAAGCCACCTATAGGTAGCAGGTTAGCCGTTCCATATGTAAACTCGTACCACATCTTATTGGGGATATCATACACAAGATATAGAGAAGTCGGAGTGGTTGCCGGGGCAACGGAAGCTTCCATGGCAGGTATAAAAAAGTGTATTCGATGCCTAATGTCATCATGAAATAATACGGCTTTATCTAGACTTAGCTTACTTGCATTAGCGTATGCATTGTTTAGAAGTAGCGGCAGCTGTGAATTTCCAAATTCCACATCATTTATGCCGCTCACTATTCTAGTGAGCCCTTGCTTACCGAGGATATATATTGAATCTTCCGCAATCGCTACACACTGCGGCCCAGCGGCACCCTTACCAGTGTCGTACACCTTCTCAATCTCGTATTCTACCTCAGATAGAGACCCTCTAATATTAAACTGTGAAGAAGGCCCTATTACAAGTAAGCTAGATCCAACATCCCCGGCTAGAACGTTGATGTCTCCGGATCTAGTAAATGGTAGGCTTTCTAAACGAGTTGCTTGGTCAGTCATTTCAGGAAAAGCAGGGTCTTCCCAGGCAATCTGTTTAGGGATGGTACCACCTCCGCCAACAACTAAGCATCCCTGATGAACTGTTATGGCATTCCCCCTAGGCAACGAGGTCAGTATGCCAACTGAGTCTACACTGGACAGTGGTATTCCTAAGCTACCATCAGCTAGGTTATCTATGAACACTGCTGGGCTAGTAGATGAGTGGGGATTACTTATTAACTCTTGGCATAGAAAAAAGTCAGCTCCAGAGTTTTTTGTTCTCCATAACCTAAGCTTTACGTTGCCTATATTGTTATTATCTATGTTGTAAGAGTTTATGTTAACCGAGGTATCCAACACAACTTGTGTAGGTGTAGAGGACTCTACCGTAGCTATAACAGCTTCAGAGGTACTAGTTATAACGTACACTTTATGACCAGCCCTAAGGGTATGCCCAGTAGGCAGAGTAAAAGTATTTGTGCTGACCCCTATTGTAGTAGTATTGCCACCTCTAAAATTGAAATTACTAGAGTTAACATATCCAGAGGTTGTAGTATTGTGCAGTGGTAACACATTTAATGTTACCTGCTTAGCAGTTACTGTTTGGCTAGAATACGATGGATATACCAGTATTATTTCGTTACCTTGAGCGTCAATATAACTATACGACAATTTATACCGATACGTACCAGTTAAAACTCCTGCGGCTACCGAGCTAATATTGTGCAGGCCTCCACTGGAATCCTGATACATAGGGAGACCAGACATATAAAAGTCTTTACCATCATACTTCCACACACCCACCTTATAAGAGCCCACCGTGTTAGTTGTGGACCCACCTACGTACGTAGTTGCAAACTTGTATTCAAGCTCTTTAGTAAGTGCAGAGGTTACATAGGTACAATTCCTATAGTTTACAAAAGATGGAGACTTTGCAGATACATTGTTTAGGTAGTACCCAAATGGCGGAATTATGTCATTGGCAGTATTATTAAAAAGGTTTCCTATACCAGGGACTATTTGCCAATAGGTCATGGGTATACTTACGGAAGACTGGGCTGTGGGGGCGGCCACCCGTAATGGTAAACAGTTCGCTGCTGGTAAAGCTCCTAAGCCAATAACTTGAGCGTTTACTACGCTTATTGTTTTGCCGCTAAACACGGGAAATACTAATGTAGTTGCCGTAGTGTTGGTTACCTCTATCCAGGAAGCTTCTCCGGTTGCAGAATCTACAAAATATAAGTAATCCCCTGGTGAAATTGTGTGCCCTGCAAGCACATTCAAGGCGGTTGAGAAAGCTGCTATAGTCTGATTACCACTTACAATAGCCGTCTTAGGAGCTACACAAGTATAGTTTGCTAAGGCATCTATACCAGTGCATACCCCCTGAATAGTTGTACCTGCTCCTGCTAATCCGCTTCCAAGGTCATTGTTGTATACAGAGACCGCGCCTTCGTACAGGTTGAATTTAAAACCACCGTAAGCCACATCAGAAACAACTTGCCAATCAAAGCTTGCAGACACCGATCTAGTTACGGTTATGTTGGTGGTAACTAGCTCGTATAAAAATCCGTCGCGATGACGAGTTCCATTTATTCCCGCGGCCCCCGCCCCAATTATCTTTTCTGTGACAACCCCATTCTCATCTACTGCCGAGTAGGTATGTATTTGCCGTATGTACCAAGGCTGTCCTGTAACTTTGCATCCCTGCCTAGCAATAAGAGACTGGTTTTCAAGCATCTCCAGATTAGTCATGGCCGTTGCAGCATTGGGCGCACGGGTTAGATGAGACTTCCTACGGTCTATCCCTCTGAAGTCTTCAAAGTACTGCTTATAGTCTTTTGCTGCCGCCATAGCTTACTCATAACCGGGTATTAGCATTGTGCTGTCAGAAATTGGAAAAGGCTTAACGTCTTTATCTGGAATCTTGAAGCTATTTACTATGTCTAGCTCGATCTCTTTGAGGGCCGTATCAACTTCATTCCAGTCTACAGAGGAATCCCTAGTCATCACTCTACGGTTAGTATACTCGATAAAGTATCGCTCGCACTCATTAGGTAATTCAGAATGTGTGGAAGAATATTTACCACTGGTAACTAGGTTGTTTGCTAAGTCTACTAAAGCTTTCCCGGCTTCCAGATAAGTAGATACGTTGGCTGCAAGTGTAATAACTCCCGCTGAGTAAGAGCTGATAACACCATTGGTTAGAATGCGTGTACCATCAGGGTCACATATGCATATGTGCCGTACGTGCTTTTGATTCGTCGGTGTAAGTATGTCGGATGTTTCTGTGGTTATGGATGGCACAGGGTCTAGGTAGCCTAGAATGTTTATTGTAGTGCCCGAGGGAGTACCACTTACTTTAGCACGCTTTATGTCTACCCTGTCACGTTGACGTTCGTAGGTAACTCTAAGAGTTCCCTCAGTGCTAGCTGGAACAGGCTCTACCTCTACCTGCCCATTAGTGCGTCGGTAGTATATAGGCCGCCCAGAGCCAGTCACCCGCTGGTACCTATTAGGGGTAGGCATCAAACGCTGAAAGTTAGCCTCTAAGCCGTTATAAGAGTACTCAACCTGTACAAGGCGTGTACCAAAAAGAACATTTCTATTTAAGCTATACAAGCTAGTACCGGCCACAATAGGGATGTCCACTTTCTCTATGAACACCCAACTGTGCTGCGTAGCGATTAAGGATACAAGCCTATCCTGTGCAAACTGGTTGTAGCGCACGAAGTCAATGTCCGCTATGGAATCCGTGTCTCCATTGCGACTATCAGCCCTCTCGGCACTTATGATTGCACTAAGAGACTTATCCACTTAGCTATACCTTCTTACCAAAAAGTTTCATGGCCGCTCCGACCTTACTAGAACCTTTAGAGGAGTAGTCTTCTGACCCTTCGTCACTCATAGACTCTGACTCCTCAGACTCTTCGGAACCGCCACACTTATCTGCTATCTCCATGATGCGCTTAGCAAGCTGCTTAAGCTCATCCATCCTCTCTGAATCCATCTTTAAAATCTCCTAGCTAACGGGTTAAATAATTGGTTGCCACTATTTCGCTCGTATACCCCTAGGTATGCGTTGGTAAAGTCCTCAGGGGTTACTAAGGATGGCTGCGGAGCGCTAGGCATCATAGTTGGCGGAGTCTGTGCTACAGGTTGATATGTAGGGGCCGAATATGTTGGCCTAGCAGAATCTCCACGGCTAGATGGCTTTGGTGCCGATGTAGGTGCGGCGTTAGTAGCTGCTGGAGCCCTGTTCTGCCCCGCCCAAGTATTGTAGGCATCCGCATAGAGAGGGTTCTTTTTTGCCGCGTCAGCAAGTCCTAGAAGCTTTTCCTGGTCAGTTACTATTACGTCCCCCTTATTACCCTTGAGAAGGTTGTTGTCGATAGCGGCCTGCGTTACGGCCCACCTATCCTGCTCGGACATATTATTAAAGTATCCTGGGCCAAACGTACTCTGCATCCCGTAGGTACCCCACATACTTGACGGGTCACGCATAGTGGCCTCAGTGGGAACCTTTTTGTAGTTGGGGTCTGACTTATCAGGGTTAAGTCGGCCAGCAATCTGCTGCTCTGTAAACCCCTGGGCTAGTAGATTTTTAGTATTGTTTTCCTGCTCTCGCTTAGTAACACCACCCCCAAATACGTGCGCAAGACCTCTACCGGCGGTCCGTCCAACCACAGATCCGATTCCCGCTCCTACAGGGCCCCCTAGTGCATATCCAGCCGCTGTTCCTGCGGCGGTTGTCCCACCTTCTATAACTCCCCTACGGTCACCATTACGTATGTTATTAATGGCATCTATACCATTAATAACGGCTACGGTGGTTCCTGTACCATCCGCGAGAGTAAAGGAAGACTGTGGAATAACAGATCCATCTGCCATCAGGTAGCCAGGAGCACCATCGGCCATAGCCTGACTACCCACGGCATTTAGAGGGGCCCCACTCATGAAATTGGCCCCTTGGGATGCCATCGGTAAGCTAGCGGCGCTACTGCTACCTAGCTGGCTGTTGATTCCCTGTGCGGCAAGGGACCCAAGAATAGCACCCCCGGCTCCACCAGTAGACTGGCTAGGGGCTGTGGGCTTTGAGGCCCCCCTATTCTGACGCTCCCGAATAAGCCGGTCTAGTTCTGCATCAGAGAGCTTCGAAATATCAATTGCCATGATTATGCCCTTTGCAGTAAAGGCCCTTGTAGTGCCTGAAGTAGGGTAGCGATGGCTTGTTGTTTTTCTGAAGATACTCCTTGTTTAGCAGCTAGTGCCTGCGCAGTGGTTATTGCGTAGGGGTCCCTCTCTATATCCCCACTATATTTTGTTTTTATAGCAGAGAGCTGTGCAGCTAACATAGTGGCCTTATCGTCTCGCCTATATTTCTCATCAAGAAGCTGCTGCTCAAAGTCCTGTTTACTACTGTCCTGTAGGTAGTCTCCCACACCAGAGACTACCGTAGGTAGCACTGAAGTTATTATACTCCCCCAGTCTAATTCAGACCCTGCCATAACAGCCTCTTGTTAGCTAACTCTCATTATCCACCATACCACTGATCCGGCCTCGGTATCTCCCGCAATACCTGTATACTGAAAGTTAGTTCCATTCGGGGCCGACGTAACAGTTAAAACTCCTTTAGTAGATGGCGTAGCGCCAACTCTAGTAAAAAACACACGCGCGTTAGTTACAGCACAGGAGGTAGTTACCGTTACCGGTGTAGCTCCGTTTGGAGTGGATGTCCCCATGCACGCGGTAGCAGGCGTGGTCTCTGTTATTCCTAAAGTAGTCCCTGATTTAACGAGTAGTATAGAGCCACCACCGGTGTCGTTAACAAGGTCTCCAAAGGTGGTAATGGTAAATCTCTTAGACGCGGTAGCCGTGCCATCCAGAGTCGTCCAAAATTCTAACTGAGTAGGCATGTCCCCTACACCGGGGGTAGCCGACACCCTTAAAATTATTCCTCCTCCAGGTCTAAAGGTAGCCCCATCAGACGCAAAAGTTGATAAGTTCATTATAGCGTCGTTATTTTGAACTATTACGTCGGCGCTGCTATCTAAAGCTCTAGACTTTATAAAATATAATACATTGCTATTAGGGTCGTTGGCTCCTCTATACAAAGCCACTGAGTCATTAGATGTAAAAAGCTGTGTCGGCTGAAATATTGATAAGTCAGTACTAAACGGGTTGCTTAAGCCTAAAAAGGCCACATTAGCTGACAGTGCGGCGGAGGAAAGGGTCGTTACACCAAAAAGGTTTCCAGCCGCATCATACGTAAGGCTGTTCTGCGTCCCATCAATACAGTTGGTACTAAGCCTAACCCGGTCTTCACCACATATGGTAACCGTCTGGCTACCATTTATATTTATGTGTTTACCATCCATGGAGCTTGTATCAGCAAAGCTCTGCTGGCAAACAAAAAGGGCCGCTATGCTAGTAAGCCAATATTTATTCATAAGCTAGTCCTGCCTAATATACATTTTAATACGTAAGTCAGTTGTGGCCGCATACGTAGGAGTACCCCCACATACTACAATTGCAAACAAATCTCTCCCATTGGTAGCAGGGGTAACCACGGGAACGTCTATGTTCGATACAGTGGCTATTGAGTTGTCGGCAAGTGAAAGATAGTTACCGGTGACAACCGGGATATGCCCTAGAAATGAGTCGTCTGCTTCAGCGTCGGCTAGATCAAGCGGATTATTAACTACAGGCGCTGTGGTAGTCAGCAATGCCCCGAACAGAAGCACAGATAATGCCGAATTCTGAGCCGACTGGTCTACTATAGAAAGCCCTACAACTGACCCGCTATGGTTGTGCCCTTGTAAGCAATTGGGCAAGGTAATTATGCCAGTATGCATGGCATCCCCTGCGGCAAAGATAGCGGTATTAACCACTACGTCAAACTCAACCTTACGAAGAACGTTTCTGCTTACTTGCGACATAAGATCCTTTTTAAAGGGGCCCTACGTTTTTATACGTAAGGCCCCTGTAGCGTTATAGAGCTAATTACGCCCCAATTATGTACGCGGTAACCGTGGTTGCTGACGTACGTCGGATGAGGATGATGGCCGCCTCATCTGCCGCAATCGTCTGACCAGTATCTGCAATGGTCACACCAGTGTTTACAGCGAACGTGAGCACTTGTGTACCGTCGTTGATGTAGTACACCTTGATGCACTGACCGTTCTCAGTAAGGGCTCCCACACCGCCTGACCCTGCGATGATGTTTGCTGCCGTATCAAACGTTACAGTTCCACCAGCCGTTACAGAGGTATGAACTACAATACCTCCTGCAATTTGTGCCGCTGTGAAAGTGCTGTTTTGAGAATCCACGTCAACAAAGGACATAACTTCCGTAAAGCGTCGACGGTTCTCAAGGCCGTTAGCGCTTACACGGAACATCTCTACGTTTCCAATCATGCCGACAATTTTCTTACCGGCTGTGTCCGCACTAAGCGTCACATCACCCACATCACTCCCCAACGTAACGTTAGCTTGTGAATATCTAATCCCTTTATCCTCAGACATATATTTCTCCTAAAATTTATTAACGATCCAGCTTACAGTAAGGAACAAACAGGCTCACACTAAAGTTGGTATTAGTATCTGTACCGTTTAGCTCCCACACAATACGAACAGTGCTTGACGTAACCGTCGCAGAATATCGAAGGTCAACCACAGAAGCTGAGGCCCCGATAACCTGTATGTTACGCCGTGCAACACGATTAAGAGTAAAGGTGTAGTCACCCGTACCATTCTTCGTCACTATCGCCTGATTAGACCCTTCTGTAATACCGGCATTAGTGCCGTTCACAATAGAGGCCTGTGTTACTGCTAAGACTACTAGTTCTGGGCGTGAGTTCTGCCGTACTCCTAGTTGTCTAAGGTTACTTAAAAATGCCATATAAATTCCTTGTTAAAAGCTGAGGAGGGTGGACTGCCCACCATCCTCAGTTACTTTATGCCGCGATTGACAACCCAGTTATCGCCCCGACATGGAAGGGGTTAATAAGGTTCTCACCGTACCAGGCCATGAATGCACCGTAGGCATCCTTGCCGTCCAAGCGAAGGAACACTTTACCGTCCTTCGACTGGAATCCTGGTTTCTCGCCAACCGCAAGCACATCGATGTACTTAGGATTGATTGCAAGCACTCGGTCTGACTGGAGGTACCGGCTCTTTACAACCATAATATCCCCATCACCTGCTCCAAGGGCTACACCGTTGTAGCTAACTTTAGCAATCGCCGTCTCTGATCCGATGTTGTTTTTACCAACTTTGCGGGTCATAGACACTGGAATACGCTTCTTGTCTTCTTGCATGGCGAGCCACTTTCGATACTGAAGTGGCGGCATAACAATAAGGCCAGGATATTCGTCGGTGTCTTCCTGAAGCTTCTCAACAAGCTCGACCAACATCTCGTCCTCAAGCTCCGCTGAACCAGCCGCAATCTCGGTAGGAGCATATCGATACTCTTCCGCAATACCATAATGCGATGAATTGTCGATAATTCCCTTAAAGCCGTATGGACAGCTATTACGCGAGTTCTGCATGTACACCGTATGCGTACCAGCACCAATCGTGGTTAGGTCATCCGAACCGGAAGTCCTAAGCAACGTGATTGAGGGAGTAGCATGGTTTACCGCCGTAATTAACCACACACTTGCCAACGAGTTAACATTGATATGGTCACCCTTCTCAAAGTTACCCTTGATATGTGGGTACGTACCAGTTGTAAGCAGAGTTACAACAGGGGCCGCCGCTGTACCAGCCGTGCTACCTGAGAAAGAACCAAGTGCGCCCGTTCCATCACCGAACAGAACCGGCCCCGCGATGTAGCGGTTGAAGGATTCCATCTTGGTAAGAGTGGCCCGGTCAGCAACGTTGATGAAGGCATGCTCAGACTCACGTCCTGCCGCCATCGCGAGACCATCCAACTTTACATTGGCGTACACACGCTTCCAGTTATAGGTAGGGTCCAAGAAGGATTCGTGGTTTGACTCTGGAAGAGTTCCGTCCGAGCTAGCGCCGACACCACCACCGAAAGTAGTTTGAATTGGCTTCTTAAGCTCACTTCCACCACGTCCGTAGGTTTTGCGTAGCATACCCCACACGTTGCCGTAGCTTGAGAAGAGGTTTTCCTCAAGCTTGACGTACTGCCGCTTATAAATAGGATTAAAGTCCGAATCTGATAAATATGTAATGGCCATAGAAAAACACCCGTATAAAACGTAAAATTAGTAGTTGATGTGTCTAGCCGTAGGTACTACTTAGGAGGAAAAGATGTTCCTGCGTGACTCTAAGTAATCAGCGATGCTAGTTGGTCCGTCTTCGTCTTTCTTAGCGGAGCTTACGGGTTTAGATGTGGTCTTTTGTTTGACCTTCTTACTAAGGTTCTCGGCTAAGTACTTACTGTCCTCTCCTAAAGCTGCCTTTACGAATTGAGTGACTTCAGTAGGACTCATCCTACCGTGTAGGCGCTCAGTTGCATAGATAGCTTTTTGTACTCGGGCAATAAAATCTGTCTCCTGGAGAAGGTTTTTGTTTACCTTCTCAACAGCAGTAGTAACTCTGTCAGCTATCTTTCGCTTAATAGCGTAGGCTATTACATCAGCCTCAGATAAGCTTGGCAAGCTATCAAATTCATCCCCAAGAGATTCTCCCCTGGATACCTTATCGTGCATGTCCTGCAAGGCTTGTTGAAAGTTAGCTAGCTCCAGTCCTTCCGCTTTTAATGATGCTTCCAACTTAGTTTTGGATTCAACTAAAGACCTTTTGCTAGCTTCACGGTCCTCAATCGATTTTCTCTGTCTAGCTTCCAATTTATAACGTCGATTTTCAGCGTCTAACCGGCGTTCTGTTTCGGTCATTTGGCTAAACCGATCCATATACTCCGAAGTCTTCTTGACCATGTCCTCAAACACTTTCTGAGGCTCTACATTTTTAAGCTTTCCATAGTACATGCAAAATTCAAACGGGTCCTGCATCTCCATCAGGGCCTGAACGTTGTCATTAACACGCTCAGCCTCCTCGTTGAACTTTCTAGTATCCTCGTCAAGCTGCTTCCTGTCGCGCCCTAGACGAGAGGTCTCCTGGGCAACGTGGGTAGCCCCGGAAGCTTTACTGATAGCCTCTGAGATAGTCATGGCAACTTCTTTGCCATTGACCGTAACCTTAACCTCTGCATCTAAAGGAACTTTGTACTGCTTGTCCCCTTTAGAGGCTTCTAGGTATTTAGCGGATTTCTCTACAGCCTTGGGAGATTCACCATCAGTTTCTTCAGCGTCCTCTTCTTCCGAAGAGTCTTCTTCGCCGTCTTCTTCAGAGATTTCTTCTGAGTCTTCTTTATCAGGCTCTTCTTCGCTACTTTCTTTTTCGTCGATTTCTTCTTCACGGGTGTCCTCCGAGGGCTCTTTAGGTTTAGTCTGCTTACCCTCTTCCGCCACAGACTCTGCCAGCGATATATCCCGCAAGGCGGAGATATCGAGGCCATCATCAGATACTGATATCTCTGGTGGAGCTACTACAGGAGGGGTGTCAGTCATAAATTGGTAGTATTAGTTAAAACGCAACTACTAAACTTAGCGTAGTTTATAATTACTAATCATGCAAGCCTATTATTATAGAGGCAAGTTTTGGGGACCCAGCCGCCATGGCTAGCATGGCCCATTCTAAATTGTCTTCCTCCTCTTTTTTAAGATGTTCAAATTCAGCAATGATTGCATCGATGCGAGCTTTCTCGGCCCTTTCTTGCTCCTGGATAGCTGCTGCTAACTCGAGAATCTCCTGTTCCTCTCTCGCTTTTTTCTCAGCAAGATATGTTACCCAAGCTTCCACGTCTTCATACGAATAGCTGACTAAATCAGCCTCAGTGGCCTGAGTATGGCCCTCCTTTTCTAGAGGAATAATAGGCTCTACCAATGATTGCGGTTGATACCCAGACAGTGGTGTATGCCTAAAGGTTACTAACCTAGGCGGAGTAGGAGGTAGTTTTGGGGCCGCTTTTATGTACTTTATAGCAACGGCTACTGACGGAGGTGTCTTAGCATTAACCTCTTCCACAACCTCTCTAGATTTGGAAGTTAGCTTTGTATACTCAGTGTCGTTTCTTTTCTTTTTAGGTTTTCTAATCCAGGTAGACTTATTTCTAACAAGGTCCCCGCCGTCACCTCCAGATGATCCGGCACTAGCGGGTGCTCCAGATCCAAAGTGTTTAAAGTTAAAAAAGAAAAACATGGCTTACTCTTCTACACGCGTACTAGTCGCTGGTAGCTTACCTTGGAGTTTCTTCTTCCACTAATTTTCCCTGAGTTATCAAAGCTTGCAGAGCCACATTTATTGCGTGGCGAGTGTAGCCCATTGCTTCTAGGCGCTCGAATAAATTAGCCCGATCTATTGCCTGCTGAACAAGCAACAAAATTAATCTATTTAGTTGGCGATTCCGATCTTCCGATGTGTGTACTCTTCTAATTGTAGGCATACGTAAATCCTAGGTAGGCATGACACGATAGTAGGCAGTGATAAAAAATGAATAGGTATTTCCGAGCGACATCCCTATAATTCCAACTTGAAAAGCTTCATTACTTGCACCGTCTATGTGTCCCGGAGAAAAGGTTAAGCAGTCATTAGATGACCCGGTAATTCCCCACACCTCTTTGTTAGTACTGTCGTACTGAACCCCACAAAAAATAACGTGTGAAGCGAAAGCGCCCGCACCGAAACGAAAATATACCCCTTCACTCTCAGAGGACCCTAGAGCGTTGTTAGATTCTATTACGGCCCCAACCTTAATCTTGTAAACTTGCAGCTTTAAGCCAACACCAGGAGCCGCTATAATTGTAGTTGCACCAGCACCGGTTGTGATGCTGTTAGTGGCAACTAGATAGCGATCGGAGTCTATAATTAATCTATTTCTCCTATCCGTAGTTAGATCTGCGCGGTCGCCGCTAGCAAGGGCAGTAAGGCCATCATTATTTGTAATAGTCTTGCCACCAACCTTTATAGGATTTCCAGAATCAACTGCATCATTAGCTACAAAACCAGTAGCAAGCACTTCCCCATTACCTGTAAAGTCTTGAAAGTTAAGACTGCCATCAAGCGGCCAAACCCCCATCACCGTAAATCCAGAAGCATTTAACCCTGTGGGAACAGCCGCATTACCAAACACATCTTTAAACGCGATGGCTACTGGTTTAATACTCGCTAAGGATGTGGCCTCAGCAGTGGCCCCCTGAATCTGTTGCGTACTAGCACCAGTGGCTTGTACCGTTGTCTTCATCGAGGACAGCGTGGCTTCGGTAGCTACTCCCGCTATAGTAGTGCTTATAGGATTACCGGCAGTTCCTAGCTCATCCCCATCAGAGTCAGTGAGTACAGCGCCCGCACAGTCCCCCCGTGCGGTAGGGTACTTTCCCATGTTGATAACAGGATTATCCTGATCAGCCGCGTTAGATATGGCTAGTGTTTCAAGCAGAGTAGGCATGTTACTCCTCTATGTCTTCTGTCACCGCCGTAAGCTGCGATCCGTCTGGTTTAGTCAAAGTTGTCTTTTTCTTCTTTGACTTAGGTGGAGGGGCTGGCGCATCAGGAGGTATCTCCCCTGGGATTGATTGGTCTTCTGTAGCCATCCCTTCCTCATCCGCAGGAGCACCCCCTTCCTCCGAAGGCGGAGTGGCCGCTTGAGGAGCCATAGGCATCATAGGCGGTTGGCTTAGTAGTATAATAATCTGCGAAAGTGGCAGGTCTTGCGGTCCCAGTTTAAACACTGCCGGAAAGTACTTATTAGTTGCCAACACTTGCGCCAGGGCCATATTTTTTTTGCACATCTCGTACAGAAAAAATTCGTGCGTCCTAAGATGTTGCAAGAAGGCATTACGTACCTCTTCAGGCAAACCCTTAGTGTCTGAGAACTCTCTGGATTGCATGTACTGAAAATGAATGTTCCAGTCTACAATATGGGCCTGCCATTCCTTAGGCGGCTCCACAGGTAGCCCCTCAAACAAGTCTTCATTCTCTGAGGAAGCTCTCTCCGCAGCAGCGGTAGCCATTTCAAAGAACGTTGACGTATCAGATACTTCAATCATCTGAAGCAACTGTTCACGGGTAAACAATCCCGGCCCCTCTTGACCTGATATAGGTAAGCTAGACAACTGTACAATCTGGTCTACTCGTCCTTGCTTTGATTCGGATAACGCCGTAGTGCGACTAACTTCAACAGCGTGAGAACCAGAAATACGGATATTTTCTTGAATCTTGCCCAATTTATAGACATTGTTTTTACCCACTATTTTCAACGTACGACCGTCTTCAGCACGATAGTGTTGAGCAGAGTTAGCTAGCACATGCCTACCAACCTTCTCTTGCAATGCAGTGTACTTCGCAAGCTGTGAACTATCTCGAATCTCTTCTTGCTCAGCATAGAAATTGAGTATGCCCGTGGCTCTTGCATTGGGAATAGTTCCACCACGAGACATGGAGAAGATACCGGAGTTCTTTTCCATGAAGCTTTCTACGTGTTGTGCCAGCGGGAAAAAGTCTTTATTCACTGCATTGAAGGAGACTATCTCAGGCTTCATGGCCCCCTGATTGACCTCTACAACGAAGGGCCCATTAGCCATACTGTACATGTTGCAGGAATCCCGCTGCATAATAAGCTTCGGGTAGGCCGCAATACAGAAAGACCTGTAGGCCACCTTCATCATGTTGTTGATCATTACAGAGGGTAGCTTCAAATCTTCGTAGAAGCTTCGACCATGGGCGTTCATCGGGTCGTCGTAATCTGTAAACCGTGCTACCGGTAATTCTCCGTGGTCATACGGGAGTGGCCCTGCTTCCAAAATAGTATCGTTGAAAAAGCGAACGTACATTCCTTCTGGAATGAAGCGATGCCGCTTATGGTAGAACTCCCATTCTAGAACCCACTCTCCCCAGTCAGACTCGAAGGTTTTGGTGTTACCAGTATTCTCGGCCGTAATGTGAAGGTCTGTCCCCGCATTCTCCGCGCGAACCTGATCAATATGCTTTAGTGTGGCTTTGAAAATGTAATTTACATCTCGCCATCGAAACCGTGGCTCATGCAACACATGAAAAGGCATCGGCCTAGAAAACTTGTGATCCCCTATCTGAGCAATCTCTTCTAGGTTGATAGTTTCGCCGTCCTCATTCTTAAATGAGGTCATTATCTTCTGTTCAGCTAACTTCTGAGCACGGGCCACAAGCGGGTCAGCTTCACCAATAGTTGGGTCCCACTCTACGAAAAGATATGACTCCCCACATATGAACGCTTCGAGAAGCAGCTCTGAATACAGAGAAGTAAAATCGTGCACGTAAGCAGCGCTATCAATAACCTTTTTACCAAGGCGGGCTCCTAGTTTTTCAGCGTACTCATTATTCCACGGGCGAACATTTAACTCATGCCCACCTCGCAACAAGCGAGCCTGCTTCTGCAACGTAAGTTCAAGAATATGATTCATTACGAACCTATTCTCCATGGTCACTGGTTGCTTATCTTGATCCTCGGAACGAATGTTTGTCTGGCCATTATTGAGAGTATGAATACCGTTATAGAAGGATAGATTTATGAGTTGATTTTCCGTTCTCCCTTCGGCATCTTTCTTCAAAAGATTAAGAACTTTAGACAAGTGCTCTATCAAGGCTTCGGGGTTTTTGTAGTCAATAGCGTAGAAAGGCTTGTAGTCAGCGTCAGGGACTTCACCGTTATCACTTAAGTACCCGGCGTGATAATTTTGTATGAGCCCTGAGTAGTGCATATTACACTAAATCCTCTGGTAGTTTACCGTTAGTATGGACCGTAGGCTTTAACCCATTAGGTGTAGCTGCCGTTTTGGTAGGAGAAAACATTTCCTCAAATTCTTTAGACATAGCGGCCATCTTATCTTGCATTTCTTTTTCGGTAGCTTTGCCATCTTGTGGCAAATATCGCTCAATATACTGCCGAAGAATAGGAGCTTGTTTAAGTGCTCGAGTCTCTGACGCCGCGTAGGCTGACAATGCTACCGACAGCAACCCAAGGTTAGTGTAATCTTTTTGGCGCAGGTACAACTCACGCAAACACCAGCCCACCGTAAACCCAACTACCAAAGCTACCACGGCATACATTGTTTCTAATTCCATTTGTGTAAATCTCCAGTGATACCAAAGTCAGCACCCTCTCCGCCGAACCCTATAAAATCCGACTGCTTACTTTTAGCCTGTACATCTTCTTGAATAGTGTACCCTTTGGGTAGGCTGTTCGTGACCACTATCTTACTTTGGATACCCTCTACAGTAAACCCTAGTATTTTGTAGGCGTACCTCAGGTCATCAAGAGCATGGTTATTCTTGTTAGGATAACGGTTATGCTCGTCTGTCTCGTAGTTATCTACCTCGTTTATAAGGCCCGCACACTTACGAGCAATCTTAACTTGCCCAGCTTCAGCAAGGCTTCCATTGATTGCTCTAAAGTAGTCATCCTCGTCATTCCTGGCTTTTACCGTAGGAATTAGTCCAATAGATCTTCCATACTTCGCACGTAACCAGGCGTCAACCTCAACAGCAAAACCCGTGGCCGCACAGTCATAATAGTTAGCCCACTTACCTTTGTAGTGGTATGACTGTATCTGTTCAATCCTAGGCCACATTATTGAGACAGCATTTGAATTTTTATCCGTGGAGTATATTTCGTCTACTACGTACAGTTGAGCCGTGTACGGATTAAAGACAATAAACAAGACCGCGAAGCATGTGGAATACCCCGGGTCTATCATAGTTATCCACTGCATATTCTGTTTATCCCGGGCTATCTCGGCCTCAATAACGTCAGCAGGGAAGATATGTTTATCAGGCTTAAAGTTAGGTAACACTTTACGTTTGGCATTGAATACGTAGTTAGCTTCCCACTCAATCTCCCATATGTCCCCATCTCCACGGGCGTAGTATTTATCCCGCTCCTTTGCGAGCCATTCATGGCCCCCTGGTAAGAATGTGTTATCCCATGCCGACCAATGAAAAAAAGCCCAGTCAGGATCTTTGAGAATCTCTTGCTCTTTAATGTAGTAGCTATTGCTACGCACCGTAGGAGGTGACCCTAGTTCAATCCATATAGCATCACGAGGGGCAACGTTTGGGTAGCAGGCTTCCAGTGACAACGGGTTATGGTCTTTTCGTTCGTCCCATACGAACACATCTCCTTCCCATCCTCGAGCCGCTTCCGGATCGTCAGCCCCTTCAATCTTTACAAAGGAATCATTTGCTAACCGTATACGCCCTTGCTGCTCGTTAGCGTCTACACCCCAAGCCTTTGGAAAGAAGTTATGTATCCTTCTGTTTGCCCACATGATCTCTTTCTGGGCTTCCTTAGTGGGGCCAATTATGTAAGTTGCGGAATTAGGAAACAGCCCCATGATGCGGGCTACAACGTACATGATAACTTCTGTCCCCCCGCCCTTTCGACCCTTGCGTATAAATATTCTCTTTTTCTTTTCTGGGCCGAATATGGCCTGAATGACTTCTAGCTGCTTAGGATGAAACTTATGCAACGCATGTAGCTCGGCCAGCTTCTGGCTCATGTCCGCCGTATGCAGTAGAAGCTTCCTATCGTCAGTCATCTTTCGGAACCCCCGCTACTACAGGCGTCACATCGATTGCTTTCTTAGTTCCGTAGTCAACAATGTCTACTTCTTGTAACTTCGCTAGCACATTTCCCCACGTCAAACTTTCTGCCCCACCAAGTATTTCTGTCGGCCGTCCGCTTGCTAGTTGCTGCATCTTAAACAGTGCTTCCGCTGATGAGGTGAATCCTTTGAATTGATCGACTGTCAAGGAAGCATTGTTTGCCAATAAGTCATTGGCTGATACTTCCAGCACTGTCAAAACTTTGTCGAACACCCGCTCTACTCTGTCAGCAACGGCCCTTGTTGCCTTCGCTAACCTTTTCTCTTCGATTGCTTGCCGCTCTCGACGCCAAACAGAAACCCACCCCAGCATCCGCGTATTGTGTACGCCTATAAGCTCAGCAATGGTCTTTACCGGCAACGATCGATGAAACCACACTTGCTTAGCCCATAGCTTCGCAGCTTCTGGGCTTTCATCGTAGAGAGGAGCTTCCTCGTCAACAGTTTCAGGAATCTCTGTAAACACAGGAACTTCTGGTTCTTTATTTGATACTTTTATCCGCGCCATACGTCGCTATAAATCGTTGCAGCTTATCCATCAATCCTATCACGGTAACACCGGCACCTAACTCAAACATAGGATCTCCTATGACTAGGCCGTAGCTTTCTAAGAACTCTTTGATATTCTTAAGCGGCTCAACAATGTAGGCATACTCAGGAAACAATACCGGGACAGCATAGATACCAAACCAGAATAGAAGCGTCAGGGCCCCTAGTATAGTTTTCTTTCCCCGAAGCTTTCCAATTACAACGTCAGCTACAAGTTTAAGTCCCACTGCTTTTCTAACCCAGCCAAACATATGCCTCCCTATGCGTGTTTACCCCACTTCTTTTTCTTCTTACCAACGAATGCTTCCGTAACATCAGAGTCTTCTGATGTCCCCTCTACCAGCAAAGATTCCTCAGTAATCAAAGGCTCCTCTACTTTTTCAACAGGAACATACGCCACAACTTTCCGTGCGCGTGTATCCCCGCTTCCCTCGCGTAGCGTCTTCTCAAAGTTTACCGCCGCAGCATCAGGAGTCTGGCCCACACCTACCGTCTCGAAACCATCTGCACGTGCTTCCCAGCATTTATCTCCAGGAGTAATCATTAGGAGCAATTGTACGTTCACGCTTTTACGAATCATCCCATCTGTCATAATGCTTCTTCCTTATTGCTACGGTAATCCCAAACCACTATCCTATCGTCTAGCATGGGCCGCATATCAACATGTACCCATGTGTCATACATACCTATACCTGTAAATCCAAACTTCTTTGCGGCCCTTGCCAGCTCCAGAATGCTCATTCCTTCTACAGTTATGTCAGCGGCTAATCCTTGTGGGTGATACAGCTTCCCATCAATCCGACTATTCTCTTTCCACGACCGCCATCCTCGTAACCGGCTCTCCCCAAAGTTTATTATAAATGGCTTCCCTATCTCCGTTCTAAAAGCCTGCAATTTATCTAAGAACGCAGGTTGAATAACCATGTGGCCCTTCTCGAAGTACCTAAGCCCCTCAGGGCTTAGTAGTTCCTCGGGCTGGAAGTTTATCCAACGTTTGTTCCACAAGTCTTTTAGTGTTTTCACTTTTCTTTGCCTCAACGTAGGCATTAAACACTGCAACCCCACCTAGCAATCCAATTGTAACCACCATGGTTACTAAATGGGTTTTAACGGGCATGTACCCCTTATTGGTAGCCGGGTCAATAAGTTTGTCCAGCATCAAATCCAATTTGGCGACTACGTGTGCCAGCAACGCACATACTTTTTCCAAACCGTCATTAGTGTACTGGCAATTATTTGACATACATCTCTTAGCTTACTAGCTATTTACACTACCCGCTATACTAATTATGTGCTAATCAGTGAGTATGGAAACAAAGAAGCCGAGAGTTACCACAATATTCTTCCGGACTGCAGAGGAATGGGAGCGCTACATAGTTGCGAGAGAGATCCTTGCTGAAAACCGTAGCAGCCCCTCTAGTTGGTTTCACGAGCAAATCAAACTTCTGTTATCTGCATATGCAAACAAAAAAACCAGACCACCAGCCCCCTAATGCTACCGCTCTTTCAGATTGTTGTGGGGCCCCACCACACACATACCCCGCAACTTTCCAAGATCGTTCCAAGCTAATCCGTAAATTTGGCCACTCTAACCTTCCACTTAGTATCTTCGACCCTGTAACCATTTGTACCAACTGCCAGGCCCCATGCCGAATAGTATATTCCTTGTAGACCTGCTTCTTGTAATAATGCTTGCAGGGTTGTTCATACTAGCCACCCATATTGAGGATGACTAACACATGGATGGAAACATCTTTATAGGGGTAGGCCTCGTATTCATACTCACCTCAGTCCTTCTGTTGCTTATACAGCTAACCTATTGGCGTCCGTTCACGAGGCTAGAAGAAAAGTTTCTCCTAGCTATCCACAAAAAGCTGACCTCGCATCTGCATAGCAAAGTAGGCCCCATGCTCGTATCACAGGAGCAAGCATGGCGGCACCCTATGTCGCAAGCTTTACGCGTCGTCTATTACAGAGAAAAGTTTCACGGTCGTATCCCTAGATACCACGCCGCAGAATTTTGGGAGCTACACACAGCAATCCACAGGCTAGAAGTAAAGCTCGCTAACGACCGCTTACTAAAACCCTAAGCAAGAGGGAACGGCCCAAAAATAGTATTGGCCGTTGCTCCATCAATCTTCTCAGCTACAAACTCTATGGCCCCTTCTAGCGTAAGAGGAATAACTCGAGAGCCATCCACATACCCGGCATACGGTGGAGACGTTACCGTAGTATCCACAAGAAACAACGTGCCCGTGGCAATAGTCCGATAGAGCACGCTTACAACGCTCACATTGGGAGCGGGGATGCTTGTTACGCTCGCTAGTGTATCCGACACGGCAACGTCAGTATCATAAAGCTTCTGATCTAAAACAAATTGCATACGCTAAACCCTAGGTTAACACCCTTCCTCAGGAACACCCGGCATACCGTGCCAGCCATGCCACTCTTCTTGAACACACCTACCACTATACTGCGAAGCCACCGCATTGGCAGCATTAACATCCGCCGATGCTATAGGCTTCTCTAGTTCAGGGGGTGTGGCCCTCTTTAACGTATTTAGACACAGATTCTTTATTTGTGCTAACCGCTCACCGGGAATCTCGGGAGCTTGTGCCAGCTTGATAATCTCACGAGCCAAATCAACCGCATGTAGCTGCTGAAATCCTTGACGAAGTTGTACCTGACGGCTCATGGGGTCCATGGACCTGGATTATAGAGTAGCAGAGGTTCAGTGGATAGGGGGTTTATGGGTCATGGGTAATCAGTGATTAGTAGGGGGGTTTATGGATCGTAGGTAATCACTGATTAGTGGTGTCGGGGGATACATAAAATTCCATGCTACCGCCCCCGATCGCACCCCCTCAAGCACCCTTGGGGGTGTACAAAAATGAACAAACACTCACAAAGCTACGCAAACTTCTGTGCACACTGCATCCTCTGCATACCGCACAAAGTTTTGCGTAGCTTGAGCTCATAGGAGCGGGTGAGCGCAGGGAATCCATATTCTACGGGCTGATGTAGGGGGTATCGATGCCGCGACCCACTCTTGCCACCACCGAATCCTCCGAGCCCACGAGACCTATATATTGTCTCATTGGCTCGATGGATTCACATGCCATCTTAGATCACGAGAATTACATTTCTCGTGATGTAAAAACACACGCGGAAATCATGGGATAATAGGGTGCTTTGTAGCCAGTTTATAAGGTTTACATAAATCTTTATTAAAAATGAATAAAAAGCTTGCATCGGGTATCGTGCTATGATACTCTTATATTATGAAGTGCGCGATTGATTGGGCACTTAAAGATACTGTAACCAAATCAGTTACAGTATGGGGTACAACTAAAATGGAGACTATATGCAACACGAAAACACACTTGACAATCCAGAGTTAAACAGCCTCTTTTCGGCCCTAAATCAAGCAATTCAGAGGCTTGACAGAATCACTGAACGCCTCTCCGAATCCCCATACGAGCATGCCTGGCTCTGGTCGATTGTTGAGGCCCGAAGATTAGAAATCGAACCCCTGTTATCCTCGATCCAATAATTTAACAACAATAAGATAGGAGATACCTATGAGCATTCAAGAATTACTCGGTGGAATAATTGGAGTCTACGCGGCCTCAATAATCCTCGCGGTACTTAGCTACTACAAAGCAATCTAAACAACTAAAACACTAGAAAACATAAGGCAAACTATGACAACACAAGAAAACACAATGCCCTCCCCAATTCACAACCTCCAGAATTACACCTCAATTCAAGAGGCATACAAATCCGTATTTTTTAACGTAGCAGAGGAACCTCTCTATCGTATGTCAACCGATGCCACCACGGGAAAGCGTGTGTTCATCAAGGTGCCACAAAAAGCCATAACACGAGCCGACACATCAGCCTACCTAGGCTCTGTAGGGGAGCACTTCAAAACCTTGCAACCCTTGGATCAACTGAAAACCTTTGAGCCACTGCTAACCTCAGGATACTTCGAACTTAAGCAGGGATTAGCTTTGCAAGGTGGCAAGAAGATTGTGATTCAAGTGGGGCTGAAGAACTCCATGATCGATGTCACACCAAACGATCCAGTGCATCGCTTGCTTAGCATCGTACAAGGTTTAGATGGTAGCCTTGCCATAGCAACCTATGACACCAACATCCGTGTAGTCTGTTTGAACACTCTCAAGATGAGTCTTACCCAAGCCAACGAGTCCGGTCGGATATTAAAAATCCGCCATACTCAATCAGCTCAAACAAGGCTTTCAAACGTTAGTGACCTCCTCAAAAACGTAGTCACAAACTATGCTGAAGATGTAGCTCGATACCGAACGATGGCGAGCACCAAAGTATCCTCAGCTAACTTGAAAGCCTACTTCTCGATGGTGCTTAATACCGACTCCCCTCGTACGCTGGAGAAGCTTACAGCCCTGCATGACCAAGGTAGGGGGGCTAACCAACACACGAGGGGCACTGTGTGGGGTGCCTACAATGCCGTGACCGAGTACCTAGACCACGAACGCGGCAGGAACCAGGATAGCGGGATCACCTCATCATGGTTCGGACCTAGTGCACAAGTTCGAAACCGTGCCTATGAAGCCGCCATCGATGCCGAGTACACGGTGCTCGCATAACCGACCAATGGGTTCCATGGAATCCTATTTCCATGGAACCCTCTAAAAAGCCCCACAATGCATCCTAACGACCTCCTTTCACCCACCCTATAGCCACCTAGAGGCTAGCCCCCATATACGCCTAGGAATTCAAATCTACCCCATAGAATCGCTGACGCTAGTCTCACAAGGGCCGCAAATTCTCCAGTGGTTAGCAGGCCGTCAAAACTTACTCAGTCGCAGAGGTAGCGTGCTCAGTCGCAGAACAATGCGAACCCGTGGAACATCCGTGGAACATATTGCCGGCCGTGTAAGTGCTTATTATATATAATAAAAAAAAAAAAAAAAAAAAAAAAAAAAAAAAAAAAAAAAAAAAAAAAAAAA